>Ga0163210_1000021_pt1 | contig 48065 bp, 35 predicted proteins | sample Kivu_220m_FD_113536 | JGI IMG/M metagenome (GOLD analysis project Ga0163210, IMG submission 113536) | Freshwater microbial communities from Lake Kivu, Western Province, Rwanda to study Microbial Dark Matter (Phase II) - Kivu_220m | ecosystem: Environmental > Aquatic > Freshwater > Lake ...
GCTTCCGGCCGTTGCCACATTAATCTTCACCTGGGTCATTGAGCCGCTGGCAATGGCCACAAAACGTGTTAAATGGATATAGTTGCCGCCCGCAGGATAACTGTACGAGGTACTGTCGGTACCCACTAGCCTGATGGGATCGGCTGGATCGTTACCATTGATCGCAGTAGGTACGGTTTTAGTAGAAGCTAAAATGAACGGCATAGATGAGTCGGTTACAAGCGGATCTGAAGCATTGCCTGTAGCTTTTGCATTTACATTACTGGGGATTGACACGATTAAGCCAAGTAAAATAAATATGCTGAGAAACAGGCTAAGAAACTGTCGCAATTTGATAATCATGATTTCTTCCTCCTATCACACTGTTTAAAGTAAGCAATTAGCAGTTACTTTTTGAGCTAGCATGTAGCCAAATGGCTAATGTGAATTTTAAGATGAGTCCCGAAAATTATCATCGTACTGATAAATAAGGCTGTTAGTTTTAAGAAATCCGCGCATAGACCTCGTACCTCCAAAAATATTTATATTAAGATCAGGTTCACTGAAATTTTAGTAATTGTCAGCTAATTCATTATGATTAGGAACTTCCGAACCAATGAACATATTAATCATCGGATATATCCTGTTCAGATGAAGGTCTAACAAGCATTATAACATTGATGTCAACAGATATAAGGCAGATATATTCTCTTAATATTTGCTTGACTATATAAATACTTTAAATTTGCGGTATTATAATTAATGATATTGTATTCAGGAAGGTGGTATGAGGTTAATTTATTTTACGTTAATGGCACTGGTAATCATCAGCAGCGGCTGCATTTTATCTTCTCCTCCTGAGACAGTTTCGCGTCCATTAGAAACGGGAGCACCCCCCACGATACAGTTATTTTCAGTAAGTCAGAATGCTGTTATCCCAGGCGGGGCAGTTGAGCTTATCTGGCAGGTGACGGGTGCTGACTCTGTCTCCATTGATAACGGTATCGGGAATGTCCAGAGCAAAGGTGTGGTTTCTATCAAACCAGCTACGACAATGCTGTATACACTTAACGCGGTCAACAGGTATGGTAATTCGGCGGCAACGGCCAGTATTACTATAACGCCTGATCCTTACCCAACGCCTTCGGAGCCAGGAACGCTGCCGGCAATTCCTGGCTGGAATCCGCCTGTTATTAACAAATTTGCGGTTACACCCTTTTATCCTGAATATGGAAAGTCATATACTTTGAATTGGAATGTCTCAGGTGTATCAGCGGTCACCATAGAACCAGGATTGGGGAATGTTCCGCCTGTAGGAAGTGCAAATTTAACATTATCCAAAGCTACCCTTTTTGAGCTTAACGCTGTAGCAAATGATGGGAGTTATTCATACGCATCTTTACCGATTGGTTGTAATCCTTTTAGATCACCGTATGTAAAGAGTTCCGATTATCCTGAGCCTCCGGCTGGAACAGGTATATATAAGGGTTTATTGCGTGGTGTAGCGGGTGGTGGTGGAAAAACATACAGTTTTGTCCAGCGGGCAAAATATGCAACATGGATTAACGGAAGCGGTTTATTGCGCATGGGTGAAAATGCCGACGATATTAATAACACGGTTACAATAGTAGAAGGCTTAAAACTGGAAGACAAGAATAAATATGATAACGTGCTCTGTACATATCCGCAGAATATACTTAATGGGATTGTGTATGGCTACTTTATTGAATTAAGTAATTTTTTAAATTATTTTGGCTGTGGAGGCAATGCATTTAGATCCAGGATAGGGTTCACAGGCTCTACCAAGGGAGCAAAAGCCAGATTCCAGGTCGTAGTTCGCACAGAAACAAAACCGCCAATTGTAATTTATGATGTTATAAAAGAATGCGATGGGAAGCTCCTAAATATCAGTGTTAATGTAATTCCCCACTTTTGGCGTTATGGAAACACAAAGCAGGGCCCTGGTGATGACGAGGTATTAAAGCAGGATATCTATTTGCGGGTTGAGCATATTGGTTCTCCAGGTGAATCCGTTCCTGTATGGGTAGAGCCACATTTATATTGTTGGCATTAGCATTAAGAATATATCTTGTACCCTGTTACTTCTTCTGGTATCCCGCTTCAATCAATATAATGCGATTCTTCTACTGATTCCAGGTATACCCGTTGTCGCGGCTGTGGGAGACGGCGCTGTTGCTGCCGCTGGTGCCTGCGAAAGCGAGCTTGCCGTCGCCCGACCAGGCAACCCTGGCGATTCCTGCCCCTGTAGGAGGCTTCCGGCTAGGCTGCCACATGGGGCAGGCCGGGCAGAGCGACATGGCATTGGCCGTGAAATACGTCTGCACAGCGCAGCAGCACCCGCCGACATCCTTACATTTAACCGCCCCCGCCAGCAATTTACCGCCGCCGATAGTCCCGTAGTAAGCAATGGAAGCAATGGGTTCAGGCGCCTGCATGCGGTAGGCCTGCGCGTCCACCACGTGGTAAACATCCTGGCTGGCATGTGTCTTGCTCCAGGACACAAAGGCGTGCCTGGAATAGGCATTGCTGCCGCTGTAATCAGCGGGCAGGGAGATGTCCGCATATTTCAGCAGTGTGCCCGGCGTGCCCGCGCCCGGCTGGCACAGCTCAACCGGGTATCCCCCGGACGAGTTCCATACTGCGGTGCGGCCGCCCAGGTCGCGGACTCCCATATAGAGGTAGGTCTTAACCGCGCTGGAAGCCACGGCAAGTATGACGCCGTCGCCGGCGTAGGATGGTGAAAACTCGACGGCTGTGATATCAACCCCCGGTATGGCAGGCGTGGCCCAGCCGTCCGCGTCCGCGCTGATATCCGCCCAGCCGCCGGAAAACATGGTAAGCGTATTGACCAGCACCTTGCCGCCGGCAGCGCCCGTAGCCGTGCCCACGGCTATCTCATGTTTGGGGCCGCCGTAGTCCGGCGATACGGCGATGCAGGTGGCGAACTGCCCCCCTCCGATGACGGAGGAAAGGCTGGTAGGGGTGAAGTTGGCCCCGGAATCACCTGAAACATATACCTCACTCCCGCCGTTCGTGGCAACCGCCACCAGGGCGGGATCATCCGGCGCTGCGGCCACGTCCACCCAGGGGGCGGCCGCGCCCACCTTGTTGGAAATATCGAACCAGCCCATACCCATGGAATCGGAACGGTAGAGTTTGGAGTTGAACGAGTCCAGCGCGTAGATGGTTGCCCCGCTCACGGCAAGGCGGCTCACGTTGAGTCCCGGCACGAGCAGCATGCCGCCGAATTTACCGGCGGCGCTGCCGGGCTCACGGGTACGAATTTGACCGTGAAACGGGCGCTCACAGGCTCGGGCTCGATGTTGCCGTAGTCGTCCATCGCCTTGACATAGAATGTGTAATCTCCGTCCGGCAGGTTTGTATAAGTCTTACTGGTATCGGGCGAGAAGGGGGCATAGCCCGAATCGTAGCCTTCGAGGAAGGTGGAGTAGGTCAGTTTATTCGACGGCGTGGAATCATCGGAGCCCGACCACTTGAAGGCGGCCCTGCTATTGTTTATCGTGCCGGATGGCGCTGCCGTGATGGCTGTCAGCGGAGGCCTGTTCTGAGTAACGGGGGTTGATGTTGGAGCAGTTGACGGCGGTGTGGTTGTCGCAGGGGCAGGCGATGCAGCCGGCGGAATGCAACCAACCGCTGCTATTGATGTTATAATTAAGCACAGCGCAATTATACTTCTATGCATTTAATCAACCCTTGTTTGTACTCCTCATTTCAATTATACTGTCTGCCCGTTATGCTGACTAACGGCGCGCCTATGGGACTGTAGCGCGCACGTGATATAATTTATCATCTTTGTAAAGCCAACCAGGAGGTCACCGTGCCGGATCAAATACAAAAAGTGGATATGGATAAGATAGTCTCGCTCTGTAAAAGGCGGGGCTTCATTTTTCAGAGCAGCGAGATCTATGGCGGGCTGGGCAGCTGCTGGGACTACGGCCCGCTGGGCGCCGAGCTGAAAAGGAATATAAAGAACTACTGGTGGCAGAAGGTGGTGCAGGAGCGCGACGATATGGTGGGCATCGACGCCAGCATCATGATGCACCCTAAAGTATGGGAGGCCAGCGGTCACGTTGCCGGCTTTTCCGACCCGCTGGTGGAGTGCAAAGCCTGCCAGCACAGGTTCCGTGAGACGGATATCAATTCCAAAACCTGCCCGGATTGCGGCGGGGCCCTGAGCGAAGCGCGCATGTTTAACCTGATGTTCAAGACCTTCATGGGCCCGGTGGAGGATGCCGCCAATACCATCTACCTGAGGCCGGAGACGGCGCAGGCCATGTTCACCAACTTCGACAACGTGCAGTCGACCACCAGGAAAAAACTGCCCTTCGGCATAGCCCAGATAGGCAAATCCTTCCGCAACGAGATCACCACGGGCAACTTCATCTTCCGCACCCGCGAGTTCGAGCAGATGGAGATCGAATACTTCGTCAAGCCGGGCACGGACGATGAGTGGTTCGATTACTGGGTCAAGGAACGCTTCGATTATTACGTGGCGCTGGGCATCAAGAAAGAGAACCTGCGCCTGCGCGCACATGAGAAGGACGAGCTGGCGCATTATGCCAAGGCCTGCTTCGACGTGGAATATAATTTCCCCATCGGCTGGTCGGAGATCGAGGGCATCGCCAACCGAGGCGATTTCGACCTCTCTCAGCATTCCAAGTTCAGCGGCAAGACACTGGACTACTTCGATGAGGAGAAGAACGAGCGCTACATACCCTACGTAATAGAGCCTTCATCAGGGGTCGACCGCACACTGCTGGCCGTCCTGGTGGACGCCTACGATGAGGATATCGCCGATAAGGAAACCCGCGTGGTGCTGCGCTTCAAGCCGTCGCTGGCCCCCATCAAGGTGGCCATCCTGCCGCTGAGCCGCAACCAGAAGCTGCTCCCGCTTTCGCGCGAGGTTTATACCACGGTGCGGAAGAGCTATATGACGCAATACGACGACGCGCAGAGCATCGGCAGGCGCTACCGCCGCCAGGATGAGATAGGCACACCCTACTGCGTGACCATAGACTTCCAGTCGCTGGAGGACAACCAAGTGACCATACGCGACCGCGACAGCATGGAGCAGATAAGGGTGCCCATCGATGAATTGATGCCTGCCCTGGAGGCAAAATTCAGGGATTGACCGGCCGGGTTTTTACCACATTCATAAAGGGGCCGGACTGAGACCGGGATGAAAATTCTGCATTTTGCCGATACGCACATAGGGGTGGAAACCTACGGGTCGCCGGACCCAGAAAGCGGGCTGTCCACCCGCGTGCTGGACGAGCTTAAAGCGCTGGATACCGTGGTGGACTACGCCATCGATAATAAGGTGGACCTGGTGCTTTTCTGCGGCGACGCCTATAAAAACCGCGAGCCGTCCCAGACGCACCAGCGCGAGTTCGCCCGCAGGATCAGGCGCCTTTCGGGCGCCGCCATCCCCACCGTCATCGTGGTGGGCAACCATGACATACCGGGATCTACAGGCAGGGCCAACTCCGTGGAGATATTCGAGACGCTGGACATAGAGCACATACACATCGCCAACAGGCCGGGCGTTTTGAACATAACTACGCCCGGCGGCGAGGCGCAGGTGGCGGTATTCCCCTGGCTGAGGCGCAATGCGCTGCTGGTCAGGGATGATATGAAAAACCTCAGCGTGGACGAGGTGACCGAAAAGCTGCAGGAGGCCATGACGGCCAAACTGGCGGAGCTGGCGGGGCAGATAGACGCCGGCAGGCCGGCAGTGCTGGCAGGGCATTTCGGCATTGCGTCGGCTTCCATCGGCTCGGAAAGGACGATGGTGATCGGCAGGGACCCCGTGGTCATGCTGAGCGACGTCGCCAGCCCGGTATATGACTATGTCGCGCTGGGGCACATTCACAAGCGGCAGGTTTTATGCGAAGAGCCGCCGGTGGTATATGCGGGCAGCCTGGAGCGGCTGGACTTCGGCGACGAGGGAGAGGAGAAGGGATTTTACTGCATCGACATCACGCAGCAAGAGGGTAAAAAGTCCGTGAGCTACGAAATGCACGCGATAGAAGCAAGGCGTTTTCTGACGCTGGAGGTAAATATTGTTGAAGACGACCCCGACGCCACGGCAAGCATACTGCAGAAAATAGAGGAGAGGAAAAATGAAATCGCCGGGGCGATCGTGCGGTTGAAAATATCCCTGCCCTCCAGCCTTGCAGGACTGGTCAGGGAAGGGGAGATTTTTAAAGCGCTTAAAGAAGCATATAATGTAAGCATCGGAAAGGAAGTGCGGCAGGCCGCCAGGGCCAGGGCCACCGGCTGGATAAGCGAAGGTTTAGCGCCGCTCGACGCCTTGAAAAACTACCTGGAAACGAAGAACTATACGGAAGCATACCGCAAAAAATTGCTGGAATACGGTGAAAAATTGATTAACGAAAAACTTGCCGCGGATAGAGGTGATTATGCAGTCTAAACTCGCGGACCAGATGGAAAAATTCAGGATCAGGTTCGGCATCAGGGACAAAATCCTGATCTCATTCCTGGCGCTGTCCCTGATTTCCGTGGGGATCATCAGCTCCCTGGCATTAAGGTACATCGGCTCGGTGGGCGCATTGACCAAGGAATACAGTAAATCTATGGGCGAGACGGTAGTGGCGGTGAGCGTCGCCGCGCTGGAAGACCAGGGCAGGCGCACTATTTTCCAGAAGGCGCAGGATGTATCCCAGGAGATGTACTTCTACCTGCAACTGCACCCGGAGCTCGCCGGCGGACGCCTGGCGCAGGACCAGAAGCTGAGCAACATAGCCGTGCAAAAAATAGGCAGGACGGGCTATACCATCGTTTACGATAAAACGGGGAAGGTCGTCTTTGCCGCCGATACCGGCATAGTGGGGGCTAACCTGAGGCAGCTCGGCGGCGAGCCGGTATATTACTCCTCGATACTGGACCGGAGCCTTCTCGGCAATGACGCCTCGGGCTACTATAAATTCAAGGAGCCGTCCGATACCGCCGAGAGGACCAAGTACATGTATACCAAACCGGTGGAATCGTCCGACCTTATCGTGGCATCCACCGCTTACCTGGATGAGTTCTACTCTGCAGCGGAGGAAACCAAGGAAAGGATATCTTCTGCGGTGGAATACATGAGCAAACAGGTGGATACGCAGGCCAGGGAAGCGGAGCTGATCTTTATCGCGGTTATCGTTGCCATGGTGGTAGTGGTATCCGGCGTTTCATTCCTGCTTTCGGAGACGATCACCAGACCGGTCGGCGCGCTGACGCAGGGGTCGGAACATATAGCCAAGGGTGAGCTGGACTACAGCATCGACGTCAATACGGGTGATGAAATGCAGTTGCTGGCCGAGCAGTTCAATGCCATGGCGGCTTCGCTGAAGGAATCGTACAGCAACCTGGAACAAAAGGTCATCGAACGTACGGAAAAGGAGAGGCAGAGGGCGGAGCAGCTGCGTACCATCAACGAGGTCAGCCGTAAAATCAGCTCGATTGTGAACCTCGATGAGTTGCTGGCTTACATGGGGAACCTGCTGAGGCAGACTTTCCATTTTCATAACGTGAACATCTTCATGTTCGAGCCGAGCTCGGACAAGCTGATGCTCAAGACGCTGCATTTCAGCGGGCAGAAAAATGTGATACCGGTGGGGGTGCCGCTGGAGATGGATGAGGAAGGTGTGATAGGCAAGGTGGCCAGGTCGGGCGAATATATACTGGTGAACGACGTCACCAGGGAGCCCAGTTTCAGGAAAGGCGAAGGGTCGGAAGAAACCATGTCCGAGCTGGCCGTGCCCGTTAAAATGGGCAGCAGGGTGCTGGGCGTGCTGGATATCGAGAGCGCGGACGTAGACGGCTTCGATGAAGCCGATGTGTTCACGGCGCAGACGCTGGCCGACCAGCTGGCGGTGGCAATTGAAAACGCCCGGCTGTACCAGGAGACCAGGTCCATGGCGGTTACCGAGGAGCGCAACCGAATGGCCCGCGAGATTCATGACACGCTGGCCCAGGGTTTCACCGGCATCATCCTCCAGCTGGAAGCCACGGAGCAGTCCCTTGGTGAGACCACTGATGAAGTCCAGAAGCACTTGAACCAGGCGCGCAGCCTGGCGCGTAAAAGCCTGGCCGAGGCCAGGCGCTCCGTATGGAACCTGAGCCCGCAGGCCCTGGAGCAGCTCAGGCTCGACGAGGCGGTCCAGCATGAAGTGAATAGATTCAGGCAGGACCACGACATCAATGCAACATTCACCCAGTACGGCGAGCGGCGCGACATCCCTCCCGAGATGGGAACCGCCCTGTTCCGCATCTGCCAGGAATCGCTGGCCAATATCGCCAAGCATGCGCAGGCCACCCAGGTTGAAGTGATCCTTAACTTCGAGGAATCAAATATTGAATTGACGATCAAAGATAACGGCGTTGGATTCGAGCTCGGTCCGGATGGTAAAATCGGCAAAAGCGGCGGCTACGGATTGATAAGTATGCGGGAAAGGACCCTCGGGCAGGGTGGAACATTCGAAGTGGAAAGCGAAAAGGATGCCGGCACTACGATTAAAGTCAGCATTCCACTGGTTTAGGAGGCAGGCTCGTGGAAGCAATTAAAATTGTAATTGTGGACGATCACCCGGTTGTACGGGAAGGCATCAGCTCCATGCTGAAGAAGGAGCCCGATTTTAGAATTGTGGGCGAGGCCAGCAACGGGCTGGAGGCGGTGGAAAAGGCCAGGGAGCTGGCTCCCGATGTTGTCCTCATGGACCTGCGTATGCCTGAGCTCGACGGCGTAGAGGCCATGACCAGGATCAAGGCGGAAAACAGCGACGTCAAGTTCATCATTCTGACGACATTTTCGGATGACGAATATATTTTCCGCGGCATCGCCGCCGGCGCCAGGGCATACCTGCTAAAAGACGCGCCGCGGGAGGAGCTGTTCAAAGCCATCAGGGCGGTTTCCAGGGGCGAATCGTTGATCCAGCCGGTAGTTGCCTCCAGGGTCCTGGATCGGCTCTTCGAGCTTTCCAAGAAAACTCCTGCTTCCGAGACACTGTCGGACAGGGAGACCGAAGTGCTGCAGCTAATGGCAAAAGGGGTATCGAACAAGGATATCGCCGACCAGCTTTCCATAACGCAGAGCACTGTGAAAACCCACATCACCAGTATCTTCCAGAAGTTGGATGTGACCACAAGGACGGAAGCGGTTACCAACGCGCTGAAGAAGGGGATCATCAAACTCTAATCATACTTTAGTATGACCATCCCCTCGTCACAAGGTCTGACTTGTAAGTCAAACCTTTAATATCCGCAAAACCAACCTATCTCCTGATTATTCAAACCTGGTTTATCGGTTACACTAAAGCCATGATTAACATCAGTGAACTTGGAACCAGGAATGAAAACATTGAAATAACCGTTACGGATGTGACGTTCGGAACCGGTGAGGTTCAGCTCAACGGCCGCCTGCTTTATCCTGAAGTGGCGGGCAAAGTGCCCGGCGTGGTGCTCTGCCACGGTTTCGGCACCAATTACCGGACAGTCGAGCAGCCGGCGCGTATGATCGCAGGCTACGGGATTGCAGTGCTCATTTTTGATTTTCGCGGCCACGGGAAAAGCGACGGGTTCGTGGACGAAAATATAGTGGGCGATGTTGTCGACGCCTGGAACTATCTCTCCGGTTGCCCGGGCATAGATAGAGAACGCATCGGCCTGGCGGGACACAGCATGGGAGCGCTGGCAGCCATACTGGCAAGCAGGGAAATCAAGCCGCGCGCATTGATAGCCCTCTCCTGCCCTCCTGAAATAGACGGCGATGTCTCCAGGCTGTCGTTTGAGGTGCCGCTTGAGCTGCTTAACGAACAAAAAGTAATCAACGAATACCCGCGCGACGGATCCCTGCCCTGGGTCAGGGGTCTGGCGGGCATAATTTCACAGGTATGGATGAGAGTTGCGGGCTACAAAGTACGTGTAGACTGGAGCAAGTTCTTTAATATTTTCAGCAGGGCAAAGCTGGGCGCGGCGATAAAAGAGCTCGAAGATTGCGCCATGCTTTTTGTCCACTGCACCGGCGACAGTATAGCGCCCTGCAGGACCGCCGTGGCGCTTTATGAAACGGCGGAGGGCCCCAAGGAACTGCTGCTGGCCGAGGGCGGGTTTCATTCGACCCCGCTGCTGGCAGGCAGGATTCGCAACGACTGGACCGAGTGGATGGCAAATACATTGCGATCCCTTTAGTATAAATTAGAAAATCTTGAAAAAAAGAGGGTGAGAAATGGAAGATAAAATCAAAGTACTTATTACAGACGATAACGAGGTAGTCAGAGAAGGCCTCAAAAGCATCTTTGACAGCCAGAAGGATATCGAAGTCGTCGGGCAGGCGGTTGACGGTGTGGACGCCGTGGAAAAGGCGGAGAAACTGCAGCCCGATGTTATACTGATGGACGGGCAGATGCCCCGCATGGACGGCCCCGAGGCTATCAGGCGCATCAAGAAAATTATGCCTGACGTTAAGGTGTTGTTCCTGACTGTATACGGCGACTATGCAGGCGACGCCCTGGCATCCGGCGCAAGCTGGTACCTGACCAAGGACTGCCGCAGGCAGGATTTGCTCGAGGCCGTGAGGGCCCTGGCGCAAAGCGCCCGCCTTAAGGCGAAACCGGCCGCTTAATGGCCCGTTATTAGCAAACAAAAGCCCTGTACTTCCAAGTACAGGGCTTTTTTATTTCTGTTGCCTGGCTGCTTTCTCCTCTTCCACCAGTGCGCGGCGGTCGACCTTCCCGCTGGCCAGCAGCGGCAGCAACGGCCTTATCTCGAACTGCTTGGGTATCTTATAATTTGCCAGGTGTTTCCTGCACAGCTCACGCAGTTCCTCAGCTTCTACAGTTTTACCGGGCACGGGCATCACATAAGCTTTACCCACCTCCTGCCAGGTCTCATCCGGGATAGGGATCACCGTAACAAAAGCTACAGCGGGGTGTTGTTCGATGACCGCTTCGATCTCCCGGGGGTACACATTGTAGCCGCCTGATTTGAACATTTCCTTGGTGCGGCCGACAATCTTGATGTATCCGCGCTGATCCATGGTAGCCAGATCACCGGATTTGAGCCAGCCATCCTTTGTAATGGTCTCGGCTGTAGCTTCCGGGCGCCTCCAGTATCCCTTCATGACCAGGTCGCCCTTCATCCATATCTCGCCTACCTGCCCTCCGGCGACCTCCTTACCGCCGCTGTCCACGAGCTTGATCTTGAAAGGCGGATAGCACTTACCGGCTGTTTGAATCAGGTCTTCCATCGAATCACCGGGCTTTGTATAGGTGATGAAACCTGCATTCTCAGTCTGACCGTAGCCGGTCATCAACAATGCTCCCGTTTTCGATAACCTTTTCACCATCTCTTCCGATGCCGCAGAACCTGCCCAGATGATGGTCTGAAGGCTGGACTGGTCGTAGCTGTCGTAATCTGACAGTAAAAACTGCAGCATAAACATGGCGGGCACCTGCCCCATGAAGGTGATTTTCTCCTCCTGTATGGTCTTGAGCGTTGCTGCAGGATCGAAGCGGTCCATCAGTACCACTGTCGCACCCCAGTGCAGGCAGCCCATGGCAAGCTCTACTGCGCAGGCGACATGGTTGATGGGGAAGTGTATCAGCAGCTTTCCTTCACCTCTTTTATTGATGGGCGCAATGAAATGCTCATTCTGGGCGGCGGCGCTGGCGATGATATTTTTATGAGTTAATAGCGCGCCTTTGGGTTTGCCGGTCGTGCCGGAGGTATAAATGATCAGGGTCGGGTCGTCTTCCTGGACTTCCTTGATCCGTTGTATAAGCTCCGTTTCAAGATGCGAACGATCCCTGGCGAGCTCTTCATCCCAGCTTAACGTCCCTTCCCAGGGATTATCTATAATCACGAGATGTTCGAGTTCCGGATTTGCAGCCTTCAAGGCTTCCACATCATCCATGTAGTCGCGCATAAGGGCGTCATAATTTCTGACCACGAACCCCACCCTGGGTTTGGCATCGCCTACCATGTAGAGGAATTCGTCACGTGTATAGCGCGGATTGAGGCCGAGCCAAATACCTCCCACCATGGCAGTTGCCATGTAAATGTACATAAATTCGTCGCGCGCTGCAGATAACGTAACTACCCTATCCCCCTTCTTGACCCCCAGCTCAAGCAGCAGCTTTGCTACACTGGATGTTTTGCTATAAAAATCTCTGTAGGTAATCCTCCTGTCCTTAAAAATCAAAGCCTCTTTTTCAGGGTATTTGTCTGCCCATCTCCGCACATATTGCCAGATTAACTTTTCCTCGGCCATTTCAACTACCTCCTTCCTGTAATGATAAGAACTGCTATGCTACGCGGATTACTGCGGGATATCGAATTTAGGAACACCTGCATCGGGTTTATACCGGGGAGGCCTCTTTTCGAGGGCTGCCGTGATGCCTTCCTGTATATCCGGTGACAGCTGGTTCCTCTCCCATAATTCAGATTCAAAGAGGTACAGGTCGGACATACGCGCCACCGATGCGGCGTTAACCTGCTTCTTGCAGATGCGTATGGCGAGCGGGCCCCTGGCCATGATTTTATGTGCCAGTTCGTAGCTGGTGGGTAATAGCTGGTCGGGGGAGACGACACTGTTCACCATGCCAATGCGGTATGCCTCAGGCGCATCAACGTGTTCACCGGTCATGATGATTTCCTTGGCCTTTGCAGGCCCGAGAAGCGCTACGAACCTAGGTGTTGCCCCCCAGCTGAGAAACATGCCGAGGTTGGTTTCAGGCACTCCCATCCTGGCGTCATCGGCAGCGATCCTGAAATCGCAGTTCATAGCTATGCATAAACCCCCGCCGATACAATACCCGTTAATAGACGCTATGGTTATCTGTTCGAGGTTCTCGATGGCTGACATTAAATCCAATGAAAACAATTGCCAGACTCTTTCGTTGGGAAGGTCTTTCTGGGACACGTGCTCGGTAAGCGCTTCAACACGGAAATCGAAACCGCCCGAGAAAGCGCGGCCGGCGCCTGTAAATATGACTACCCTTGTCTCAAGATCCGCCCTGAATTCCGCCATCAGATCACGTAAGTCCAGGAATAGACGTGTGTTCATTGTATTCAGTTTTTCGGGACGGTTGAATGTCACCAGTGCAATGCCGTCTTTTTTTTCAACCAGCAGAGTGCTGTATGCCATGATACCCCCCTTTCTAACCGGCAGTTAGATCAATTTGAATTGCAGCACATCGACTATGCCCATATCCGTCAGCCGCAGCTCGGGAATGACCGGCAGCGCAAGGAACGAAAGGATGGCAAAGGGGGCCGGGGGCAATTTGCCCAGCGTAGCGGCGACCTTTTCCACCTTATCATACCGGGCGGATACCTTTTCCGCCGGATCGAGCGAGAGCAGGCCTGCAACAGGCAGGGGAAGTGTGGCGATAGCCTTGCCGTCCCTGACCACGGCCAGCCCGCCGTGCATCTCCTCTATAGCTTTGACAGCAGCGTAAATATCCTTATCGCTGGCGCCTACGACCACAACGTTATGGGAATCATGGGCGATGGTGGAGGCTATGGCGCCGCTTTTCAGCCCGAACCCTTTGACAATGCCGATGCCGATATTACCGGTGGCCTTATGCCTTTCCACCACCACAGCTTTGAGGAGGTCTTTGGCAGTATCGGGCTTGAATATTCCTTTTGGCAAAGTAACCATCCTTTTTTTGGTTACGATCTGGCCGGGGATGATCTCAATAGCCGGGAATTGGCTTCTGGTTATTTTAAGCTCAAGATTTTTCAGGCTGAAGGGCTTGATATTCACGGTTTTCAGCAGCCTGGAAGGAGTTTTCTCCGCTACGGGACCCAGGTACTTGCCTGCCTTTGCCACCAGCCTGCCGTTGAAGAAAACCATGTCGATATCGAGCTTTTTCAGGTTTTTAATGGTTACAAGGTTCGCCCGGGCGCCCGGAGCGATCCGGCCCAGGTCGTGCAGCCTGAAGTAGTTGGAGGGAATGACCGTCACGAGCTGGATGGCCCTGATGGGGTCGAGTCCCAGCCTGATGGCTTTTCTGACCACGGCATCGACATCGCCGTCGCTGAGCAGGTCGGAGCAACTGCGGTCGTCCACAACGAACATGCAGCGGTGCCAGGTCTTCTCCGTGACCAGTGGCAGCAGGGTTGCCAGGTTCTTCTCGGAGGTGCCCTCCCTGATCATGAGGTTCAGTCCCCGCGCCAGCTTTTCCCTGCCCTCTTCCATCTCAGTCGTCTCATGGTCGGAGTATATGCCCGCCGATATATAGGCATTCAATTGCCTGCCGCTGAGGCCGGGAGCATGGCCGGCGATAACGTGCCCCCGGGCTGCTTCTATCTCGTCAATAACAGGTTTAAAGGCGTTGATCACGCCGGGATAATTCATCATCTCGCCCACGCCGATATTGTCCTTCCATTTCAGCAGCTTCTTTATCTCCGCTGCGCCGATGGAAGCGCCGGAGGTCTCCATGTGCGTGGCCGGAACGCAGGAAGCAGCCTGAAAGTATATGTCCAGCGGCAAATTACGGGCGCAGTCCATGACGAACCTGATGCCGTCGAAGCCGGATACATTGGTTATTTCATGCAGGTCGGTCGAAATGGAGGTGACGCCGTGGGGCACCACGGCGCGGGCATACTGGGCCGGGTGCAGCATGGAACTTTCGATATGGATATGCCCGTTGATGAAGCCGGGTGAAAGGTAATCTCCCTTGAGGTCGATGACCTCTTTGGCTTTAGTGTAGTCTCCGATGCCGGCTATGCGGCCGTCATAGATTGCCACGTTGCCCTTTTCTATGCCGGTCGTAAAGACGTTGATAATGCCGGCGTTTTTCAGGACCAGGTCGGCTGCTTTGTCTCCGCGGGCCACTGCTATTAGATCTGAGAGACTCATGATTGACCTCCACCGTATGCGGTTTATTCTATATAACAGATGTCAGGCAGGTAGCGATATTTTTCGTTCCAATCGATTCCGTAGCCTACGATAAATTTATCGGGCACCGTGAAGCCCAGGTAATCTATAGATACCGGCGCTTGATGCCGCGCCGGCTTCTCCGTGAGCGCGCACAGCCTGAGCGAGGCCGGCTTCTTTTTACGCAGGTACTCCATGAGAAAGCCGGTGGTCAGCCCTGTATCGACGATGTCCTCGATGACTATGACATGTCGGCCTTTAACCCTGGCGCTCAACCTGGTGAGGGCCTTAATTTTCCCTGAGGACTCGGTCCCGCTGCCGTAGCTCGACAGCTTTACGAAGTCGATTTCAAGAGGTGTATGTATATGGCGCACGAGGTCGGCCATGAACATGAAAGAGCCTTTGAGTATTCCTACCAGCAGGGGCCGCTTGCCCTTGTAGTCCCGGGTAATTTCAGCCGCCAGCCTGTCGATGGCTTCGGCGATATCTTCGTAGCTGATGAGGATTTTCAGCCTGGATGGCATAAAAGAATTATAGCCAGCGGATGAGGTAATTGTCTATACGGCGCAGAGATAAATGTGCCTAGCGCCTGGAAGTCAGCTTCTTGACTGCGTCGCTCAACCCGTCTATGGTCAGCTCGAACATGGGGAAGAGCTTGCTGATCATCAAAACCGTGGGGTAGGTGCTGAAGCGGGCGCGCTCGGGATTGAGCCACACGACGTGCGAGAAATGAGATTTGAACTGCCTGAGCCTGTCCAGTCCTGCCATTTTCTGGTAGCCGTGGAAGTATAAATCGCCATAGCGATCGAGTAGCTCCGACTGCGCCATGCAGGCATCGCCGACAAAAACAACCTTGTAGTCGGGCTCAAGTGTTTTAAGGACGTGTTCGATGGCCTCCCCCTTGCGCTGCTCGATATCCGGATAGAGCACATCGTAAGGGCAATTGTGAAAGTAATAATATTTAAAAGACTTGAAGTGGTTCAGTGAGTTGGCGGCGGAGAAAAGCTGGCTGCATAACTCGGCGTAAGGTTCCATGGAGCCCCCGGCGTCCATGATAAGCAGCAGTTTGACGGTGTTTTTCCTGGGGCGTTTCCATTTGAACTCAAGCTCACCTGCATTCTTACAGGTTGCGTCTATAGTCTGGTCCAGGTCGAGCTCGTCTTCAGTCCCGATGCGGTTGAGCTGCCTGAGCTGCTTGAGCGCGACCTTTATCTGCCGCACATCGAGCGTTACATCGCTGCGGTAATTCTGGAAGTACCTGGCCTCGGCAATGCGGACGGCGCTGCGCATGCCGTCCATGCCTCCCACCAGGATGCCCTGCGGATTATTACCGGAGTAGCCGAAACGCGATGTACCGCCGGTTCCGATCCAGTAATCGCCGCCGTCGTGGCGTTCCTTCTGCTCGCGTAACCTTTTTTCAAACTCCTTGAGCAGTTCCTCGAGGTCCATTTGCTGCATCACTGCCAGTTCTTCCGGGGTGAGCTCCGGGCGCTCCTTGGGATTCTTAAGCCAGGTGAGCAGTTCTTCCGTTATTTCAATGGGTGGCGCTATACCCCTGAAATACTCCTGGAAGGCCTGGTCGTACTGATCGAAATGGGTCTCGGTTTTCACCAGGATGGCGCGCGCCAGGTAATAGAAATCCGTCATGTTGTCGCAGCAATCTTTGGAGAGCGCTTCCATGAGGATCATCCACTCGGTGAGTGAAACGGGCACTTTCTTTTCTTTCAGCTTATAAAAAAACGGAGTGAACATGGATTTACACTTTTGTGACTAATTACCGTACGTATTCATGCCGCGGTAGCCTGGCTTCCTCCTGATATAGTGGGAGACGTAGTGGTCGAAGTCCGTCTCTTTTTTTATCAGCGTACCCAGGAAGGGTATCTCGCCTTCTTTGATTTTACCGTCGAGACCGCTCGCCAGCAGCGCCTGTATCCAGTCGATGAGCTCACTGGTCGAGGGCTTCTTGCGGAAATCATCGATTTTACGCAGGGTATAGAAAGTCTCCAGGGCGTCTTTTAAGAGAGCGTTCTTGATATTGGGATAGTGTACTTTGACTATTTCCTCCATCAGGGCGGGATCAGGGAACTCAATATAGTGGAAGATACATCTGCGCAGGAAGGCGTCGGGCAGTTCCTTTTCGTTATTGCTGGTGATGATGACGATGGGGCGTTGCACCGCCTTGACGGTCTCCTCGGTTTCGGGAATGTAAAAGCTCATTTCATCGAGCTCGTTGAGCAGGTCATTGGGGAACTCCAAATCCGCCTTGTCTATCTCATCAATGAGGAGCACCACCTGTACCTTGGTCGTAAAAGCCTGCCCCAGCTTGCCGAGCTTAATATAGTGCTTTATATTGGAGACTTCCTTGTCACCGAAGCGGCTGTCATTTAGCCTCTGCACGGTGTCATAGACATAAAGGCCCTCGGCGGCCTTGGTGGTGGATTTGATGTTCCAGCGGATCAACTCTTTTTCCAGGGCAGAGGCAATGCTGTACGACAACAGGGTCTTGCCCGTCCCCGGTTCTCCCCTGACAAGGAGCGGCCTTTGCAGCGTTATGGACACATTGACCGCGTTTTTAAGCGCGTCAGAGATTACATAATCGCTTGAGCCTTTGAATTGCTCGAAATCTTTATTAGCCATGTAACGCCTCCGGAAGAGTAAGGAATTTACAATTAAAACCCCCGGTTGTCATAACCATGGGGAATTGTATCACAATTTGTCATAATTGAACTATATTTTAGGTGATTGTCGGTTTAAAAGCAAATCAGGCTCATCTCAGATTTTCCTCGCCGATTTCCTGCCGACAAGGAATGCAATAACGATGAGAATGATGAGTAGGACTCCGAAGAGAAGAATCCATAAATTGTTCTGCAGAAATGAAAGTATACCAGTTGATGGGGTACTATCGGCAGATGGTTGTGTCGGGGGTTTGCCTGTGGTATTTTCTGTGACTGAAGCGGGCGGAATGCTGGTAACGCTGCCCTTGGGTTTATTTTGCGCCACGCTGAATGAAAGGGTATTCGACCATTCACCGCTGCCTTTTTCGCCTGTGGCCGCCGTTGTGACACGCACTTTCCAGAAATATGTTTCACCCTGCCTGATGTCCTTATTATCAGGAAGAGTCCATGCGGGCGTACGACGGTACTGGGGGGTGACAGTAACCTGTTCCAACATCCGGGTGAAGTTATTATCTCTGGCCAGCCACAGATCATAAGCGCCGGCGGCGGTATTGTGCTTCCATTCGAAGGTTATCTGACCGATGGAATTGTCTTCGAGGTAAATGGGGATAACATTATCCGGACCCGGAGCCACAGCGACAGGCGCAGCGAAAAGCACTTCTTTAGAAGGTGGAGGAGGTGGTTTATACGAGGGACCCCCGGAAAGGCAATCGCAAAAATGCCACAGCCTGCCGGCGCCGGCGGCAAAATTGTAAGCCCGGTTGTCGATGGCCCAGAGGTTAACACCGGATGACAGCTTGAGCGCTACAGGTTCGCGCGTAAAAACAACTCCCGGCTGGAGTCCCGTATTCAGGACATCCCAGAGTATGTCCGGCGGGCCTGCTGCCTCAGGATTAATTGTGCGATCGACAACGGAGTTCGTTCCGCCGTCCGTGACGCCGTACAGCGTATTCATTTGCGCCAGGCTCCAGTATCTCAGGTTGGGCGCCTGCATCTCGTTCCATACGGGAGCACCGATAAGCCAGGCATAGATATTGCTGCCTGCACCGTTGCTGGCCGCGTAGATAAGCGCGCCTGCAGAGAAGCGGTAGTCCACTATGGCATGTACCTGTCCGGGAACAGGAAGGGTGGAGGTTCTGGAGAATGAGGTTCCACCATCAATAGAGAAGCTTACACTGCTATCTGCAACGTCACCACCGACAATAATGAGGTTCGTCGGCGTGGCAAAAATAGTATGCGCTGCGTTTAGACCGGTAGCTACCTGGCTCGACCATTGCGGGATCAGAGAGGTGACATTGCACCTGCGCATAAAGGCGCCCGACAGGATATAGGCATAGCGGACATTGTTAACGCTCGTAATCGTGAAGTCGGTTATATTTGAGCCGGGGGGCATTTCTTTCCAGATTTGACCCTGGTCCTGTGATTGCCTGAAATCCTGGGTGTTACGCGAGGCAAAGAAGACCGCCTGGTCGTTGCCTGCATTGCTCATGCGTAGAATGACGTCATTACTGGCCGACAGGAAACAGAGCACGCGTTCCCAGGACCTGCCGGTCGCCTGGGCAGGTGAACGCCAGATGCTATCGAAATTCGTGGCTCCGGTCGTATTAATGGAGGCGAGGTACATTACGCTCGAATCTTCCGATACAACGACATCTCCCAGAAAATCAATCCTCGTATCAATCAGGCTGATCTGGTTCCATACTCTGCCGTTGTCCCGGCTGACAGAGAAAGCGGATTCGTCCAGCGGCACGACGTTTGTATAGCCGGCGGGCCAGGCGCCCGGCGCATTTAAGAGCGCGGAACTTGTGCCGCAGTAGGCCAGGCTGCCGTCGGGCGACCACATTACCCGGGCATTTCCATATCCGGAAGTTCCTGCGCCGGTGGGCGGCTTTTCAGCGGGATACCAGCAGGTTGCCGGACATGTATTGGGCGCATCGGTAAACCAGGTCATCACGGTGGCCCTGGCTGGATCTCCCCTTACTTCACCACAGAGCAATTTCCCCATGGCGTATGTGCCGAAGTAAGCGATGCTGGATATTCTTTTGTTACCGGTTGCCGCCATCAATTGATAAACAATATTGTTGTCGATACGGTAAACGCCGGGATTGCCGCCCGTGGCATCGATGCTGATAAAAGCGCGGCAGAGGCTGGGCGCCTGGCCCGAGAAATCAAGCGGCAGCTCCAGGTCTGCGGTTATAACCTGGTTGGCAAGAGGAGAGGTTCCCGCTCCTGCGGCGGTTATTTCCGGCGGACTGCCGCCGTAGATCGTATTCCAGTTTGTAGTATTGGTATTAGGGTCGCGTATGCCTACGTTGAAGAATGTTCCGGCCATGGTGGCGTATACCGCTGCGATCGAAGAATCGGCTCTGTAACTCGGCGAAAATTTAAGGGCAAGGACATCTCCGGCCAGTCCCTGGTCCACCCATGTACCGGCCGGGCCTGTACCCTTCAGGCAGTAAACCGTACCTGCTCCGGCTCCGCTACGTGTCCCTACAGCAATATCATAATTGCCGTAGTTAAATGAAATGGAAAGGGCTCCTATGTTGGCGGCAGCGGGGCAGTTGGTATCGTACCAGTTCTGACCGCCGTCGATCGATACGAAAACACGGCGCGGCAAACCGCCTGTACTGGTTACCACGGCTGCAAAAGAGGGATTGTCGGGCGCCAGCGTGATATTCCAGGCCGGTAAAGCGGCTCCGGCGGCGGTGAGATTATTCGTTATATCAGTCCAGCTTGCACCGCCGTCAGCGGAGCGATACAGCCGCAGATTAGCGGTATCCACTGCGTACAAAGTTCTGCCGTCCGCACCGGACGCGAGCGCACTAATTTCACTGGGGCTTACAATGACATTGAAATAACTGTCGCTGGGAGTATCAACCACGCTCCATATCATGCTGCCTGCGTTTACAGGGAAAGGAGCCCCGATAAACTGAGTGATAGCACTTATCAGCAGTAGTGTATTAATCAATAACCGTCTTTTTAACATAAGTAGACCGAAATTTGCCGTTTTAATTTAAAAACGCGACCGGACGCATAATAGTTTAACTTAATTATACCTGTCCTTAATTATGCAGTATGAATCGGTCAGGCCGGTAGCTGATCGGAGGGAATGATCTGGGAGGCGGCAATATCAAGTTCGGGCATGCCGTCAGTGTAATGCGGGACGGGAGGTTTAAGCGGTTGTTTTGGCCCGTAATTACGTTCTTCGTTTATTGTTTCCAGCAAGCTGTAGACAATCTCCGTGGCACCCTTGTGAGTGCCTTTGTGCCCTTCCGGCAGCTTGCAGACGTGCAGTTCCCATTCGTTATATGTTTCTCTTGTCCAGGTGACCGTGCGGCCGCCGGCAAGAGCGGCGCTCTTTTTGTCACCCGGCGTGACCACTATGGGCCTGATGCTGGTGTTTTTCCAGGGGGTAACGGCAGTGCGCAGGAGCTTCTTGGTGGAATAACCGCACTCGATGACATTGGAAGTTTTTTCGGCAGTGGAATCAACCGTGGTAATAATTTCAGGCGCGGGCAGGCGCTTCTTCTCAGCGGTTCCAGCGAATTCCGGCAATTCAGGTGTTCCCAGCCCTTCCTTGCCGACTGCCAATTCATCTTCGTATTTTTGCAGGAGCTCACCGAATTTTTCCATGAGCTGCTCACGCGTGGTCTGCGGTGATTTTTTTAGACCATCGCCGATCATAACGACGGTTGTCTGGGGAGGTGGCATGGCTGCCTGAGGAGGCATGGCGGGTGGAGGAGGTGGATATGCTTGATATAGCGGGGGTGGCGGCGCGCGCATAGGTGGAGGCGGGTAAGGCGCCATCTGGGGACCCCTGCTGCGCTTAGTCAAGGTGTAGAGGCCGTAAATTATTCCGCCAATGACGAGTATGGTAAGCGGGATGGTAACTGCCGGTGTTCCGTAATCAGTTTCCCAGTCAATGGTAATGGTTTTGGGCCCGTCGATGGTTACTGTCCCTGAAGTTAAAACAGCTTTATTCTTGCCTCCAAAAAAACCCATAATACCGGGCATGGCAATTTCGGTGGGTGTAACACTCCACTTCGCTATATCCCCTTCCTTATACCAGCCGCTTCCCTGTACATTCCCGTATTTGGATATTATATCGAGTTTGATAAATACATCGTAGGTGGCAATGTATGTGCCGGGAGCTGTGACGGCAAAATTTAGTGTTTGAGATCTTATTTTGTCGCCGCCGGGACCCAGCCAGTAAGCGAACCTGTATTGCGATTCAGAATCCTTGGGAGCGCCGTCCGGAGCTGAGACTGTAAGAGAACTCCCCTCACGGTACCAACCTGAACCGGACACACTGATCAGTCCCGCTGGATCGGAAACCAGATCAATACTATATTCCGGGTAATAGGTAAATCGCACCTGCGAAACACCTTCCGAGATTGTGGCAGAACTGGATTCGGCCTTGTACCGGACATCGCTGCTGGAAGGATTGTTAACGACTTGATCAACGGATACCGTCACCGTGGCATCGGGATCCAACCGCAGCCTGACGGATTCACCGCCCCGCAAAGTGGATTTGATAGCATTATCTACATATAAATTAGTTTGACCCGCCGTCAAGCTCTGGGAAATGCTTACCACTACTTCGTAAGTTCCTCTTTCAATCGATATGGCAAAGGACTGCTGCGCGGTAGTGGATGAGCTGGTGGCGGTTATCGTAAATACGTAGTTGCCGGCGGTTCCATGGGCGGGGACACCTGATATGGTGCCGGTACTGCCTAAAATAAGACCGGAGGGTAACGCACCGCTGGTAAGAGCATATGTAATGGTTCCTGTTCCTCCAGTGGCTACGACGTTAGCGGAATAGGATTGACCGACTATGCCGTTGGGAAGGCTGGTCGATGCAAAAGTCAGCGGGGGCGAAATAATCGTAATGATGTAAGTGTTACTTGTAGTTCCTGTGGGATCGGTGACAGTTACACTGAGGGGATATGTACCTGCTGTAGTTGGAGTCCCGGTTAAAGTGTTGCCCAGAGCCGTGAGGCCGGGCGGAATGCTGCCTGATATAGACCACACAGGCGCTGAGCACGTTGTGCCGTTGCAGGTAGCTGAGAAAATAAAACTGTAAGCCGTTCCAACGGTCCCGCTGGGCGGAGAGTTGGTAATAACCGGATTTGCTGCCAGAACATCGCACGGTAAAAAGAGAGTCAAGCCTGCCGTAAACAAAACAATGGCTATGAAAACCCGCAGTATAGAGATATTCACCTTCATGAGATACATTTTTTTACGGAGGTATTCCTTATACGACAGCATAGTTAGCTTTCTGTCTGTATTATAATGTCTATTCATACGCTTGTCGATATCTCACTGCCACAAGTGATTCTTCATATGCTATGCAGGACTATTAAAATTGTATTAAAGAAATATTAGTAAAATATTAACCCGGGTTGAACTGACAGCCGTTCACAGATTACAATGAATGCAATTTTTTCATAATGAAAGCGCGTTCTATAATTTAAATATATTAATTAGGGGAAATGATCTTGAAAGACAGCGAAAACAAACTGCACGACAAGTATAAGAATCTGCCGTTCGGTGTTCTTATTGTTGACGATGCGTGCAACATCAAATATATAAATGAGATTTTTAAACAAATCCTTGGACTATCCAAAGGAAAGGCAGTAACTGATTTGAATCTTAATGAATTGCCGGGTCCAGCGGATACTATGATTTCGGAAGCATTGAAAGAATGCATGGCAGAGAAAGCTTCTGCATTATTAAGCTATGAGCCTGTCCAGAAAGGACAAAAAGAAGCATACTTTCAGATTTATCTGATTCCACTGTTTGACAGCCGTAATGAGGTGACAGGCGCCCAGGCTTTTGCACACGATATGACCAATACTAAGGAACTCCATAAAACGATCGCAGGAACTGCCAAGCAATACGCATCGGCATGTGATAACAACACCGAAGAGGTTCAACACTTAAAGTTACAGGATGAGCTGGCTCTGAGGGCGTGGCTGCTGGATGCAGCCACCGATACTATATATGTCCACGATACTGGTGGCAAGATGCTGTACATAAATGAGACGGCCTGTAAAATGCTCGGGTTTACTAAAGACGAAATAATCGGCATTGATTCCAGGAAGCTGTTGCCTTCCAGGTATGCCAGGTTTTCCGATCAGCAAATTGCCTTTATTCTGGAGAACGGGGAAGCGAATTTTGAGACGGAGTACCTTAAAAAAGATGGAACATCTGTACCTGTTGACGTACACAGTACGCTGATAACATTAGGCGATAAGCAAGTGATAATGGGTGTGGGGAGAGATATATCCGAACGTAAGATGGCGGAGGAGGCTTTGAAAAGGTCCGAGGAAAGATTCCGCACGGTCCTGGAAGATATGGAAAACGGCTATTTTGAGCTGGATCTGAAGGGAAACTATATTTTTGTGAACGATGCAATGTGCAAAATCCTGGGGAGAAGCAGACCGGATATAGTCTCAGAACACTTCAACAGTTTTGCCGATAAGTCAGATGAGCGTTTCGAGGAAAATAGCGAAAACATAATGAATGATATTGTGAATAAAGGAGTGACGATCTCCGGGACCAGCGGCACCATAGTTAAAGGAGATGGCAGCAGAAGAACAATAGGGTTTTCTATTTCGCCGATGAGAAACGCCGCCGGACGCATAATTGGTATGAGGGGTATTACACGTGATATAACGGACCGCATTAAGATCGAGCAGCAGCTGCTAATGGCAGGCAAACTGGCGTCAATGGGTGAACTGGCCGCCGGAGTAGCACACGAAATAAATAACCCGCTTACGGCAATAATGGGATATGCCGAACTGCTTTTCAGCGACCAATCATTACCTCCGGAAATAAAAGAAGATCTGGGGAAAATTTACAATCAAAGTCAGCGCGCAGCCAAAATTGTGCAGAACTTGCTGACTTTTGCCCGCGGCTACAAGATGGAGCATAAGCTGATTAATATCAACGAATTGATAATTAAAACGCTCGATTTACGTTCCTATAAGCACAGAGTAACCAACACCAGCGTCAGTATGAACTTTGATCCTGAAATACCTGAGATACTGGCCGACGAGAGCCAAATACAGCAGGTATTATTGAATCTCATCGTGAATGCTGAGCAGGCAGTGGCATTAAACAAGAGTGGGGGAAAGTTAAATATTACTACGACCCATGAAAATAATGTGGTGAAAATATCCGTAGCTGATAATGGCTTCGGCATACCCGAAAAATATATCGATAAAATATTCGACCCGTTCTTTACAACAAAAGATGTCGGACAGGGGACAGGTTTGGGACTAAGCGTGTGTCACGGCATTGTTAGTGAACACGAAGGCACAATATACGCGGAAAATCTTGAGGATGGTGGCGCTATTTTCACTGTGGAATTACCTGCTGCTGAAAAAGCTCCCCAGGCAGCGATAGAATGCACTGAGCGGTCGGATCTTGATAAGCAAAGACATACTGCCAGAAACAAAGTCATCGTTGTAGACGATGAAGAAATAATCAGAGACATTCTTACCAGAATTCTTTCTGAACATGGTTATGAGGTAGATACTGCTGCCAGCGGTGTGGAAGGATTACACAAGATTGAACAGGAAAAATATGATATTTACCTGCTGGATTTGAAGATGCCCGGGATTGACGGTCAGGAATTATATGAAAAGATTCTGGCGATTGGTCCATCGGATATGGCAAACCGGGTAATTTTTATTACGGGAGATACCATTACTAAATCAACGATGGAATTTTTAGAATCAACGGGCAGGATTTATTTTAATAAGCCTCTTGAATTTACCAAGTTGATCAATTCCATGCAAGAGATAATTTCGAGTTATGAAACCCATTAACTTATCTGCGCATGGTTATTTGGATTACTTAATTTTCAGTGGTATCCCGGCGGACATAAGATATACTTCATCCGCACGTTGCGCTAAACGCTGATTTACCCGCCCTAAAATATCGCGATAGATACGCCCCATCCGATTGTCAGGAACCAATCCCATACCCACTTCATTGGAAACCAGGATACAGAATGATTTGCCGGTATTCATGAATTCTAGAAGGCCGTCAATTTCCATATCAACATCAGAATCAACATCCTTGTTTGCAACCTGTCTGCTGATGATATTTGAGATTAAAATCGTAATGCAGTCAATCACAATTGCATCGTAAGGGTTCTCCATGTTAGCCAGTTTCCGGCCAACTCCGGAAGGAGCTTCCAGTGTATCCCAGTCTGGTGGACGCGAAAGTTTGTGTTCATCGATGCGAGATTTCATTTCGTCATCCAGGGCCTCAGCGGTGGCACAGAACAATATCTTGCCTCCGATTTGTGCGGCCATATTTTGAGCCAGCGCACTTTTGCCGCTTCTGGCGCCTCCCAGGATGAGAATATTTTTCTTCAATACGCCTGTCATTACCGTCAATAAGTGTATTTTATATTGGCAAATGGAAATCAGGAATTTGGAAGTAACTTCTGCTGAGAATAATGATTAGAATCAGGCTAAGTACCTCGCCTATTTCATTGAGGGCTCCGTAGCAATCTCCGGTCAATCCCCCGAAGAGACGGTTGAGGAACGCGCCGAACCCGAAGACTAACAAAAATAAAATGGCACAGAGGATCAAACCTTTCAGTATTCCAACAAGCATCAGTGCAACTACTAAAGCCGTGGCTGTAGCAATGATTGACTCTCTCCATGTGGCAAGTTTTTTGGCCGAAAAACCCATACCTTCCGGTTTGGCTGAAGGGAAAATAATGATCATACCTGCCATCGCCCAGCGGCTGAGAACAGGCATAACCAGCAACGTGGAACTGCTTATGATGAAATTAAGGCAAATGTATTTTGTCAGCAGCAGCAGGCAAGCGCCGACTATACCGAATGTGCCGACGCGTTTGTCGCTCATAATCGCCAGTCTTTCTTCACGAGTTTTACCTGCTGCCATGGCATCACAGGTATCTACCAGCCCGTCTATATGATGTGCTCCCGTAAGTATTACCAGGGCGCTGATAAGCAAGACTGTGACGATGGGTGAAGGAAGTATAAAAAGCAGCAGGTAATTCAGTACAGCCAGGATAGAGCCCAGAAGCAAACCGATTAAGGGGAAACAGGCAAGCGCTTTGCCAAGATTATCCTCATATTTATCCTTTAAGAACGGGACCGGGATGATGGTCAGAAAACGTAGAGCCCTGATAATGTCCATTTATCCTTGCTCACTGATTATTGCTGCTATATCGGTGACATTTGCTGATTCGAAAGTAGCCATTTGGGTGAGAATATTTGCTGCCGACTGAACCAGAAAAATACCCAGAGCGGACCCGGTGCCTTCACCAAGGCGCATATTCAGGTTCAGCATGGGGTTTAAACCAATGGAATATAAACAGACGCTATGCCCGTTTTCCGCAGAAAGATGTGATGCGATCAGGTAGTCCCTGACTGGAGGGCACAGCTTGGTAGCGATAAGAGCTGCTGCTCCGGATATGAAACCATCGATGACCACCGGAATCCTGTGCGCTGCTCCGGCCAGCATCAGACCGGCAAGCCCGCCAATCTCAAAACCGCCTACCTTTGCCAGCACATCCATAGCATCATAGGGATCCGGTTGATTCACCTGCAAGGCTTTTTCAATGACTTCAATTTTATGGACCAGTTGATGATCATCAATCCCTGTGCCCCTGCCTGTCACATTCGAGACGGATTCCCCGGTAAGAGATGCAATGATTGCGCTTGCGGCAGTAGTATTGCCAATGCCCATATCTCCCGTGCCGATAATATCAAGTCCTCTCTCGATCTCTGTCTCAACAACTTCGATACCGGATTCCAGACAGTCCATGGCTTGCTTCCGGGTCATTGCAGGCCCCAGACACATATTTTGTGTACCGAAATCGATCATCCTGCAAACTAATCCGGGAGCGGGCGGAAAACCACCTATCACGCCCATATCCACGATAATTAAACGTGAATCCGTCTGACGTGCCAGGATATTAATGGCGGCTCCGCCATTTAAAAAATTAAATACCATCTGTCTGGTTACCTCTTGTGGATAAAGGCTTATTCCCTCCTTAACGACACCATGATCAGCCGCCATGGTTATGATCACCTTATGATGAACAGCTGGAAAAGGATCGGCCCGTATGCCTGCAAGTTTTATTGATATATCTTCAAGTAAGCCCAGGCTGCCCCGGGGCTTGGTTAGCGCAGCCTGTCTACGGCGGGCTTTTTCCATAGATTCTTCGTCCGGCGGACGGATGTTTTTAATAGTACGTTCGAGTGTGTTCATTGTTTAGCAGTGATTCAGTATTCAATTCCTTTGCGTTGTTGAATGCCTTCTGTGAAGGGATGTTTTATCATAAGCATCTCTGTAACAAGGTCTGCCTGCTTGATCACTTCTGCAGGCGCTTTTCTGCCGGTCATGACAAGTTCAACATGTGCGGGTTTGGTTTTTATTAACTCAAGAAGCTGTTCCAGGCTGATGAATCCCCGCCAGTGTGCTATGAAGATTTCATCGAGGATTACCATATTGTAATCCCCGCTCAATATTGCCTTGCGCGCGAGATCCATGGTTTGCGTCGCTTCAGAAAGAAGCTGAGCATCAGATTTCTGAAAGATATCGCCCTGGCCAACCTGGATTATCTCAAAAGTCTTTGATTCATCGATGAAAAAATGCTCTCCGCCCGGTTGCCCTTTTAAGAACTGGAAAAAGATCACCCTCATCCCGTGGCCTGCGGCTCTGAGCGCTAATCCAAGCGCAGCGGTTGTTTTACCTTTTCCTTCTCCGGTGTAAACCTGAACCAGTCCCTTAAGTTCCTTATCCTGCATCGGCGCCTCCAAAAGTAATGTTATAAATACTCTTCAGATCAAGATTGCTTCTGAATAGATCAGCCAGATTGTCGTAATCCGATTCTTTATTAAGCTGAACCTTTCCAGAATAGGGTTTTCTCCGTGATGAGCTGAGGTTCTTTAATAACTTACATGCAAAATCAGCATTGTTAAATATGCCGTGTAAATAGGTGCCGCAAACAAGCCCGTTTTCGCTGACAGCGCCCTCATCATAAGATGAATGCCCGCCCGGCAATGAGGTGACGTTAAATATCGGCGAATATCCCAGGTTTGAAGGTCGGCCGTTATGTATTTCGTAGCCTTTAACCACCATATCTTTCATGCCTGTGAAAAGAGCGGTATCGGTAATTACTCTTGCCTGTATTTGTCTGGTGATTTTATCTTCCATAAACACAGTTTCCATGTCAAGTAGTTGCAAACCTTTGTGCTCCTCAACATCCGATTCAATACTGTGTGGATCGAGAATTCTTAGACCCAGCATCTGATATCCGCCGCAGATGCCAATCAAAGGTGTGCCTGCTTTAACCTTCGCCAAGATGGCGTCGGCAAGTTTGCTTTCATGTAAATAGATCAGATCGGAAATGGTCGTCTTGGTCCCGGGCAATATGATTATATCCGGATTACCGAGTTCACCGGCTTGTGGTATATATGTTATATTGCAGTGTTTTTCGAGTAGATCGAAATCATCATAGTTGGAGATATGCGGCAAACGTATAACCGCGATATCCAGATTCCCGTTGTTGTGAGTTGATATCCGCTCGTCGAGGTAGACGGAATCTTCCTGCGCAATATTTACCTGTTTGATATAGGGGATGACTCCCAGCACCGGTTTCGAGTAACGGACGGTTAAAAACTCCAGTCCGGGTTTGAGTAAATCGATGTTACCACGAAACTTGTTGATAATAAAACCTCTGATAAGGGCGCGCTCTTTCTTATTGAGCAGTTGCATGGTTCCAACTATGGAGGCGAAGACACCGCCGCGGTCGATATCTCCGACGAGGAGGACCGGTGAATCAACCAGCCGGGCGATACGCATATTGACGATTTCCCGGCTTTTTAAGTTGATCTCCGCGGGACTCCCTGCGCCTTCAATAACTATCACTTCATATTCGGTCCGCAATTTTTCCAACGAACTGGCAATAATTTTCAATAAATTTGATGACAGGTTGTAATACCCGGTTGCATCCAGTGTGTTAACTGCTTTTCCTGATACTATAACCTGTGAAGTGGCGTCGGCCTGGGGTTTAAGTAAAATCGGATTCATATGGATCGAAGGCTCAACACCGGCTGCCTCCGCTTGTACAGCCTGCGCCCTTCCTATCTCTCCCCCTTCTCTGGCAACATAAGAGTTAAGCGCCATATTCTGCGCTTTAAAGGGGGCTACCCTGTAACCATCCTGTTTGAATATCCGGCACAGCGCGGTGGCAACGATGCTTTTACCCACCGATGAAGCCGTGCCCTGGATCATAATTGTTTTAGCTGTCATTTCTGCATGCCGGTATTGCGTGTATTTTTTTTATGGCCTCAATAAGTTCGCGGCAATCTTCCATGGCACGCGGCGCTATCCTGATGTACTGATGCAGCCCGAAAGACGTACAATCACGGACTGCGAAGCCTTCATTAAGCAGCGTCTCCCGGAATTTGGCAGCGTTGCCAACTTTAATGAGAAAATAATGCGTCTGCGAAGGGATTGTCTTGAGACCCAGTGCAGTGAGTTCATCTATAAGATATTGTTTTGCTTCAAATATGCTGGTGATGCATTCGGCCAGATACTGGTCGCACTGTAATGCAGTGATACCTGCTTGCTGGGCCATGGAATTGACATTCCACGGTGGGCGGGCTTTCTTTAGATGATTGATTATTTCACTGGAAGCTACTCCGTAACCCAGCCTTAAACCGGCAAGAGCAAAATCCTTGGTCATAGAGCGGCACAGAAGCACATTCGGCATATCAATCAGTTTCAAAGCATTATCGCTATTCAGGGTAAAAGTTATATAAGCTTCATCCAGTATGACCAGGGTTTGGTCGAAGGTGGAAGCGATCCTCTTAACCTTTTCAACGGGCAGGTATTGCCCGGTGGGGTTGTTTGGATTGCAGAAAAACATTGCTTTCGGCCTGTGAAACTCCATAAATTCAAGCAACTTATCCGCATCAAGGAGAAAGTTGTTATCCTCGTTTAGCTGGTATTTGATGACTTCAATATCAAACTGGCGGCAAGCAAGTTCGTAATCTCCATAGGTGGGCTGAAGCACCAGCGCTTTATCCTTGCTGCTGAGATATGCAGCTAAGGCCAGCCTTATCAGTTCCGTTGATCCGTTACATATAATAACGTTTTCGGCTGACACGTATAATTTCCCCGAAAGAGCCTTTGCCAGGTCGTAACATTCAGAATCCGGATACAGTTCAGCAGGGACTTCGTTCAGCGAGGCGCGTACGCTGGCAGGCGGCCCGAAAGGATTGCAGCTAATGCTGAAATCACGAATGTTGTCAGGATTTAGTCCTTTCTCTCTCAATTCCCGGTTGTTTACTCCGCCGTGCGTAGCGGGGTTGAGGCCGATAATATGTCGATTAGGCTGCAGCAAGGTAAATCACCTCTTTTGCTACCAGTAAGATGCCCCAGATGGCGGCCGTCAGTAACAGCACATTTTGCGATTCACCGATTAAAGAGCACGTGAGTTCCCTGCTGTCGTCGCCTAACCGGTAGTGGTCCGGTTTTTCCAACTGAACTCCCAATGAACCTGCCATTGCGCTCATGGTCCATCCTGCATTGGGGCTTTCTGTTGCAGCGTGATACCGCAGTGTGGTTTGCCAGGCATTCTTTGTGTTCATTCTCAAGACCCCGGAAGCAGCAATAATGAGCAGTGCACTGAGACGGGCAGGTATATAATTCAGTAAGTCATCTGTCCGCGCAGAGAACTTGCCGATGTATTCCCATCGGCCGTGATAGCCGATCATGGCATCGAAGGTATTGATAACTCTGTAAACGATCGCACCCGGTAGGCCGAAGATGGCGAAGTAAAAAAGCGGTGCTACGAAGCTGTCACAGGTATTCTCGGCGCAGGACTCTATCGAAGCAGAGATCACCTGACGGCTGTCAAGGGCTGAAGTATTGCGGCTGACTAACGCCCCGGCTGTTATGCGCGCGTTGTGAATGTTTCCTTCAGCGAGATGAGTTTTGACTGTGTTTATAGATTGCCATAAGCCGCGGATGGAGAAAGTGACTTTAAGTACATATGCCGCGAGCAGGATATAAAGAGCACTATTCAAAGGGCGAAGATAGAGAAGCAGGTAGCATAGCGGAAATGTAATCAATACTGCAGTTGCCAGCACCATGATTATGCCGAAAATAAATTGTGAAACGCTGCCCTTTTGGGGAGAAAAATTGAGTTGCAGCGAGACTAGTTTGCCCAGCCATGCCACCGGGTGCAGACTATTTTTAGCCTCGCCTAAAACGGCATCTAACAATAACGCAAGCAGTAGTATTGCTAAATTATCCATAGCTTGTTATTTACGTTTTTTCTCCGGAGGGGCAGTTATGAAAGCTACAGGAAGATTATTTATGGGGTGTGGATAGACCTGTACATAAGCGTCAAAAACCTGTTTAATCGAAGAAGAGCTGATGATGTCCGAAGGAGTGCCCTGTTGATATATCAGACCATCCCTGAGCATGAGCAGCCGGTGGCAAAATTGGCACGCCAGATTTAAATCGTGCAAAGCAGTGATCACCGTCAGGTTACTGCCAATGCATAATTTTGACAGCACATTGAAGGTCTCCATCTGATAATTAATATCGAGATTGGCCGTAGGCTCATCCAGAAGCAAAATCTCGGCTTCCTGCGCCAGTGCGCGCGCAATGATCAGCCGTTGTTTTTCCCCTCCTGAAATTTCATTAATCCTGCGCTGCGCCAGGTGTAATGTCCGGGTAACCTTCATGGCGTGAAGAGCTATACAAAAATCTTTTTCAGTTTCGTGTCCCAACAAGCCAAGGTGGGGAGTGCGTCCCATGAGCACGATTTCCAAAGCGGTGAACAGGTCGGGAAGAAAGGCGTTTTGCGGGACGAGTGCAATTTTTTTGGCTAATGTGCGGTGTTCAACCCGGGTAATATCAGTGGAATTAAAGAATACTTCGCCTTTAATTGCCTTTAGTAATCCTGCCAGTCCTTTAAGCAAAGTTGTTTTCCCCGATCCATTGGGGCCGATAATCCCCAGCAACTCACCCGGCTTAGATGCCAGATTAATGGAATCAAGAGTAATATTGCGGCCGTAGCCGAAAGTTGCTTCTTTTACAACCAGAGTTGCCATATTAAAACACCGCCTTTTTCCTTGTGCGCAGGACATAGAGAAAGAACGGGACACCGATGATGGCGGTAATGATGCCAACCGGTATTTCAGAAGGCGCCAGCACTGTCCTCGAAATTGTGTCTGCCGATATTAAAAAGATAGCACCGGTCAATGCAGATAACGGGAGAAGAAGCCTGTAGTCCGGTCCAAAAAGTATGCGTACCAGGTGAGGGACGATGATGCCGATAAAACCGATAATTCCGCAGAAACATACGGCAGCGGCGGTAGCAACTGTAGCTGAGCATAGAATAATTAACTTCACTTTTTCTGTGTTTATACCGAGCTGCCGTGCCTGATCCTCATCCAACTGCATGACATTGAGCGGCCGGGCATAGAGACAAATAATGACGATGCCCAGCAATATATAAGGTGTCATGATGAATACCTGCCACCAATCAGCTAACGAAAACGTGCCGAGCAGCCAGAAAATGATTCCGTGAGCTCTATCTCCGGATATGATAATGAGATAGGAGGTTATGGCTGCCAGGAAGGCTCCAATTGCTACACCGGCAAGGATTAAGGTGGTCATGGGAAGGGTAGGCCCCACACGGGCGATGGAGTACACTGTAAATACGCACAGCACAGCCCCGGTAAAGGACAGGGCAGGTATCAGAGCCGCCGGTATATTATAGGGAAGTATAAAACCTATGACTGCTCCCAGTGCAGCTCCCTGTGATATCCCGGTTAAGTAGGGATCGGCAAGAGGATTGCGAAATATGCCCTGGTAAGCGGCCCCCGCCGTACCGAGAGCCGCCCCCACAAGGCCGGCCATAATTATCCGAGGGAGACGGACGTGCAATACGATAGTCGAAATGCTGGTGGAGTAGATATTTTCGCTATTAAAGAAAGGAATGAGCAGATCTAAAACCGATTGAAATGGAATATAGGTGCTGCCGAAGGCTGAAGAAATGAGGATGACACTGAGGAGGGCTAAGCTAAAGCCTGCTATGGCAATCAAAGCTCTATGAAAGCGGAGTCGATACTGCCTGAATTCTTTTGCCAGGATGCTTCGGCTGGCTATTTTCAATTCCATAATTCACGTACGCCGTTGCCGGTAACCCGGCAAATAATTATTTGACTGTATTGGACGTCTCCGGATATATAAGATTGGACAGTTGCTCCAGGCCCTGAACTGCCCTGGGGCCAAACCGGTAAACGAGATCGCCGTCCATTTGATACACGCATTTATTTTTAATTGCACTGGTTTGTTTCAGGCGTGTATCTGTATTTAAATAATTCCATAAGGGATTTTCCGGTTTTCCCATGCTTGCAGGCGCAATTATTACCTGCGGATCCCTGGCTAGAATCGTTTCAAGGCTAATTGCGCCATGCCCGGTGATATCCTGTGCGATATTGTTGCCTCCGCTGATGCGGATCATATCATCAATAAGCGTGCCATTTCCCGCAACCATCAACGGGTCATGCCATATCAGAAGTAAAACCCGTCTACGCTGCTCAACAGGAATGGCCTTGCTTTTGTTTAAAACAGCATTAACTCTATTTTGGAGATCGTTGTTTAGCTCAGAAGCCTGGTCTTTTTTACCGGTCAATTCCCCAACCAGCTTAATGTCTTTCAATATGGCGCTTAGCGTTTTCGGATTCAAAGTGATTACATTAAAACCAATTTTCTCTAATGCCGGTGTAACACTCTTGCTGTGGATTTCAGCGGCCAGCACCAAGTCAGGTTGAAGCGAAATAGTTTTTTCAATGTCAACAGTGCTGAAACCGCCCACATGAATTTTATTGGCAGCCTCGCGGGGGTAATTGCAGTAATCCGTTACACCTAAAAGACTGTCCTGCAGTTTCAGGGCGTATATTATTTCCGTGTTACTCGGGGCTAAAGAAACGATTTTCTGCGGAAGAGTAAATGTTTTGACAGGCGCCCCTGTATCATCATATTGCGGTATCCATTCATTTTTTGTACTGCATGAGAGAAAAATTAACAGCAATCCCAATAATGTAAATATTGTCAGAATAATCCGTGGTATTCTCATCGATATCATCAATCTATCAGCGTAATTAAATAAAAAACCCCTGCTCCTGTGAGCAGGGGGATTATTTCTGAAATAATAAACCCCACCCCCTTACTCCGCGGAGGTAGCTTGTTGGGCGAGGTGGCGTTCTGACTTTAACAGCAGGCGGGACTGTACCGGGCTTTCACCGGTTTGCCTTCCTATTGAGCTCGGGGTCACCCCTGAGCGCCTCGCCAACAATATTTAATTTGGTTAAAGAATATACCCGATTATTAATGGATGTCAACAGATATTTGAAGTTGGAAATTGTAGTTAAAAACCTTGCTATAATAAGAAAACCGAGGTTATAATCTATCATACTACTAATACTATGAATCAAAAACGAATACCATCCTGGCTGGTTGCCGGCATTATCCTCTTTATCATTGTCCTGATCGCTCTATGGCTCCGCATTGTCCTTCCGTATAAGCAGGTATTTGTCGGTGAGTGGGTGAAGATGACGGGTATAGATGCCTACTATTACATGCGGCTGGTGGACAATATAGCACGACATTTTCCCAACCTGACACAATTCGATCCGTATTATCTATATCCCGGAGGTGTCACTACAGGAGGCGCTCCCAATTTCTTTGCCTATTTTATGGCCGCAATTATATGGTTGCTGGGGCTGGGTGCGCCGGATCAGCATACTGTCGACGTAATCGCAGTATACATACCTCCGGTGATGGCAGCGCTGACGATAATACTTACATTTTTTATTGGTAAAACCATTGCCGGCAAATGGATGGGATTATTGGCTGCCGGTCTGCTGGCAATAATGCCCGGTGAATTTTTAAATCGATCGCTGCTTGGTTATACGGACCATCATATAGCTGAAGTTCTATTCTCAACTTTTTTCATGCTGTTTGTATTTCTGGGCTTAAAGAGCGGAGAGGGGGTAAGTTTCGGCGCAATAAAACTGAAGCAATGGAACCTCTTGAGCAAACCAGTCATATATGGGGCGCTGGCAGGTTTAGGATTGACTCTGTATACGCTGACCTGGGCCGGCGCGCTGTTATTCGTGCTCGTAGTACTTGTATTTTTAATAGTGCAGGTAATAGTTGACCATTTGAGGGGGCGAAAAAGCGACTATATAGCATTAACACTGGTACCGGCATTCATAGTTGCCATATTAGGATACTCACCATGGGCCAGGGATCTGCGGACAATGTTATCGCTGGTCATGGGGCTGGCAGTAGCAGTAGTACTGGTGGTCCTGTCCGGTCATATGCTTTACCGGGGTTACCGACGTTTCTATTATCCTGTAGCCGTTTTTGCCATGGGTGTTACAGGCGCCCTGGCTTTATATTTGGTCTACCCTGAAATATTGATTTCAACGACTTATCAGATCGTAAGCCTGTTGTTCACCTGGGGTACGAGCACAACGGTAATGGAGATGCAGCCGCTCTTGATGTATCAGGGTGCTTTATCTTTCGTTGTGGCGTTTGGCAATTATACGACTTCGTTTATATTTTGTCTGGTGGGTCTGGGATTACTTATATACCAGGCTGTCAGACATGACGGGCATGAAAAAATTCTCCTGATTATATGGAGTGTTATCGTTCTTCTCTCTACGCTGGCGATGAGGAGATTCGCTTATTACTTTGCGGTGAATGTCGCATTGCTTACGGGATATCTGTCCTGGATGGTAGTACAGTTCGCTATTAACAGAATGAAAAATGCTGAGGCTGCAGTTTTGCCGGTTAAACAAACTGCGAAAAATAGAAAAAAAGTAGTGGCAAAGCCTCCACCCTCTTCATTATTAAAAAAGCCCTTGATTGTGACGTTGCTTATTTTATTGATTTTAGTGGTTGTATACTATCCCAATTTGGGGCCGTTGCCGGACGGACAAAAACCCTCGATCGATCTAGCTTCCCGGCCTTTATTTGCCCCAATCAATGCATGGTGTGAATCGCTTGATTGGTTACGCAGTAATTCTCCGGATCCTTTGAATGGCGCGGACGCCTATTACGCATGGTACGGAACAGGTGCGGGATCACAGAGTTTTAGCTATACACAAAGCGAATACGGGGTGGTGAATTGGTGGGACTATGGCTACTGGGTTACGCGGATCGGACGCAGGTTACCGGGATCAAACCCGGGAACAGGTGAAAATGGAGAAGCACGATACTATACAGCACAGGATGAGTTTAATGCAGGCAGAGCAATCAACAACTGGGGCACGCGTTACGTAATTGTAGATAATGAAATCGCATCTTACAACAGCAAATTTCATGCGCTTGCTTCACTTAGTGGAGAAAATTATTCACGATATTTCGATCTTTTCATTCAACAACAGGGTACAAATTACGAGCCCGTTGTTCTTTTTTTCCCCGAGTACTACAGGAGTATGGTAGTCAGGCTGTATAACTTCGATGGCAAAGCAGTAATTCCGCAAACCGTCACAGTAATCAATACTGCTGATAGGCTGGGGCCTCAGGGCAAGACTTATAAAGAGATAATGGACATCAAGGAATTCGCTACATTTAATGAGGCACAGGAGTTTATAAGTAGCAAGAAATCGGATAATTATATTATTGTCAGTGACGATCCTTTAAAAAGCCCTGTCCCACTGGAAGAATTGGAGCAATACGCGCTTCAATATAGCTCCACTCAAAAGAATAGCGACTTCTATAAGCCCCTTCCAAATATAAAAATATTCGAATATCACAAATTGGCCATACCGCTAACCGGAGATTGGGATGGTAATGGCATTACCAAACTGGGCGAATGGGAACCCCAAGGGAGCTACTTTTTACTGGATGTGAATGGTGACGGAATATGGAATCCTGATAAAGGAGATGTAAAGCTCGGCCCCTTCGGTTTTTCTACGGATATTCCCATAATCGGTGATTGGAATGGCGATGGGAAAGACAAAATAGGCGTATGGAGGCCTTCCGAACTGTATTTTTATCTGGATATTAACGGTGACGGTGTCTGGAATCCTGAAAAGGGGGATAAAAAACTCGGGCCTTACGGATTGTCGTTTAATAATATACCGGTAGTGGGGGATTGGAACGGGGATGGAAAGGATGAGATCGGGGTATGGGCGAATTCGAGGATAGTAGGTAAAATGGCCTTTTATCTAAACATAGCGGGTGACGGGATTTGGAATACAGAAAACGGAAATATAATCATTGATCCTTTTGGCAAAAAAGGAGACGTTCCTGTGATAGGCGATTGGAACAACGATGGAAAAGATGACGTAGGTATCTGGGATCCTGTCAGCCGAAACTTTTATTTAGATGCGGCGGGCAAAGGGAAATGGGATGAAAGCAAGGGAGTTTTCAAAATCGGTCCCTTTGGTGAAACTACGTTTACACCTTTGAGCGGGTGTTGGAACAGCAAAAACGGGACAAAACTGGGCATGTGGGATCCACAAACGGGCAGTTATTACCTGGATGTATCAGGTGAGGGCAAATGGGATGACAATTCGACTTTTATCCAATTGAATCCGTTTACGCACACAAATCAGAGTAGCTCGCCTTAGTAATCAATATGAAACAAAAACGAATAACATCCTGGCTGATTGCAGGTGCGATCCTCCTTGTAATAATCCTCATTACATTATGGCTTCGAATTGCTCTTCCGTATGCGCAGGTATTTACGGACAAATGGATAAAACTTACGGGAGTGGATGCATATTATTATATGCGGCTGGTGGATAACCTGGTACGCAATTTCCCCAATCTTACGCAGTTCGATCCCTATTTTCAGTATCCCGGAGGGTGGGATCCCGGCGCTGCCCCGAATTTCTTTGCGTATTTTATGGGCGCCATTATATGGATGCTTGGATTAGGAGCACCGGATCAGCACACTGTAGATGTAATTGCAGTATACATACCACCGGTAATGGCTGCATTGACGGTGGTTGCGGTATTTTTTATTGGTAAAGCGGTGGGCGGCAAGTGGATGGGATTATTCGCAGCCGGCTTATTGGCAATAATACCGGGCGAGTTTCTAAACCGTTCACTGCTGGGCAATACCGATCATCATGTTGCAGAGGTACTATTCTCGTCAGTTGCTGTGATGTTCGTCTTTATATTTATACACAATAGTGAAGGAAAAAGCCTTACTGAGTTGAGAAAAAAAGGGTCGTGGCAAATAACAAAGCTTCTAATGTACGGAATTCTGGGTGGGATATTCCTCGGCATCTATCTTTTAACATGGGCCGGGGCGCCATTATTCGTATTGATATTTTTTGTATTTATGGTGATTCAGGCTGTGATAGAACACATGCCCGGTCGACCTAACGATTACCTCGGATTACTGGGGTTATGTATATTTGGAACAGCGTTGGTTGTGTATCTGCCCTGGGCAAGAAGTCTTATTGTGACCGCATCTTTAATTATTGCATTGTGCACATCAGTATTACTGGTCATCTTATCTCGAGGTATGGTTAGGCTCCGAATGCAACGCTATTATTATCCTGTCATTATTGGTGGCTTGGGAATTGTTGGCTGTTTGGGTCTTTACAGTATTAACGGCCAATTGCTGATCGAATTGATCTCGCGTGTCGTCAATATATTCAACTGGAATACGGACACCACTGTTTTTGAGATGCAGCCGCTTTTATGGTATGGCAATGAATTCACTTTTTCTGTTGTAATGCAGAATTATGCTACCGGTTTTATCCTGAGTATGATAGCTCTTGTGATCCTGGTATACCGTGTAATAAAAAATCACAGAGTTGTTGATTTACTCCTTGCCGTCTGGAGCGTGATTATGCTACTGGCGGCGCTCAGCATGAAAAGGTTTGCCTATTATTTCGATGTGAATGTGGCTTTGTTGACAGGTTACCTGTCGTGGATTGTATTAAGCCTGGTTCTAACTGGAAAAGTTCTGTCTGATACGGATGAGCAAAAAGAAAAACAGGATATTGGTACCATAGGGAAAAAGCCCATCAAACAGAAATCAACACATAAATTCAGTAAAACATATATGTACGTGACATTACTGACGATATTTCTCGTTGTTTACTATCCTGACATAGGCCCTTTACCGGGTGGAAGGAAACCGGCGATTGATGTTGCCAGCAAACCTGCGTTCTTACCTGCCGATTCATGGTGTGAATCCATGGACTGGCTGAGATTAAATACGCAGGAACCCCTTGGGGATGCTGATGATTACTACGGCTTCTATAAAAAACCTGGTGAAGCCGGGGGATTTAATTATCCTTCAACCGCATACGGTGTGCTGTCCTGGTGGGACTACGGGTATCTCATTACCAGGATAGGGCGTAGAATACCGCATTCGAATCCCGGTATAGGAACCTATGGCGAGGCGAACTATTTTATTGCTCAAGATGAAGATTCATCCGGCAAGCTCATACATGATTGGGGTATTAAGTACGTTATCATAAGCAAGGATATGACATCGTTTAAAGAGAAATTCTATGCCATGGCTCTTTATGGTGGTCATAAAAGAGAGGATTACTATGATTATTTCCTGAAGAAAACAGATAGCGGTTATGATGCAGTATTATTCTTTTATCCCGAGTATTACCGCACCATGGCAGTTAGGTTATTTAACTTTGATGGAAAAGAAGTGGTACCGAAGATCACCATGGTTGTAAATTATTCTGTCGGGGCGGATAAATCCGGGAACAGGTATAAAGTCATTAATGAGGTTAAAAAGTTCGATTATTATTCCGAAGCAGTGGAGTTTATTGAGCAACAAAAACAAGGAAACTACAGAATAATTGGCACAGATCCGGGTAACAGCCCTGTGCCGCTTGAAAAATTGAGTCATTATGAACTGGTCTATGGCTCCAGTCAACAAACAGAAGTCGGCAGTGTTACTACCGCCGGGATAAAGATTTTTAAGTGTATTCAGTAGCACATATATATTTGACTTTACTCTCCCCATCCGCATTTGCTTCCTGTGAAATTGCGCATACCAATATCCGGACAGATGAAATATGGTAACGAATACCGACACGAGTGAGTCGCTGCAGCAATTAGTTCGTGGAACACTGATTGCGGCAATTGGCACCATTGTAGGCATTTTAATCCAGTTTATTACCAGAGTATTCATTGCCCGGTATGGAATGGAGTCAAATTACGGTGTTTTTTCCCTTGCTGTAGCCGTCCTCAATATTATGACCATTATCGGTTGCCTGGGCATGCAGATAGGATCTATGAGATATGTTGCCTTTTACAGCAGCAAAGGATTGATAGATAAACTTCAAAAGAGCCTGGGCATAACTTTACAGATTACGACGCTATCCGTTCTGACCGTGACAGTTCTTTTTTTCTTCATGTCTCAATTTATTGCTTTGAACATTTTTCATAGTAATGACCTTGAATTACCTCTGAAGCTGTTCATTGTAGGGATTCCTTTTTTCGCATTTATCAACATTATTACGGCCATTTCGCGGGGCATGGGTGATGTTAAGCCTTACGCACTGATTCAAATCGCTTTGTTTAATCTACTTTTTTTTGCTTTTCTCGTTTTTATCGTGATCTTCCAGTATGCGTTTATCGATGTGTATTACGTGTACCTGCTTACTCTGTTCATTACTCTAGTTGCCACGGTAGTCTATTTTCAAAAAACCAACCGCGTAAAAGTTCAATTTTTTACGCGGAACGACATACCTCTTGTAAAAGAAATCATGAGATTTTCGCTGCCCCTGATGGGAATGGCAATCCTGCATATATCGATGCTGTATATCAATACCATAATGCTGGGATTGTTAGACACTATGGACAACGTAGGGCTTTTTAATGCTGCTTATCCGCTGGCAAATATGTTGATTGTTCCACTCGATGCGATGACTCCCATTTACCTGCCGGTGATTACAGGGCTGTATGCCAACAACAAAATGCAGGAGCTCAGGGACAACTATCGCATTTTCACCAAGTGGCTGTTTGCTCTCACTTACCCCGTTTTCATTATTGTGTTCTTATTTGCGGAAACTATACTTACAGCCATATTCGGTATCAATTATGTATATGGGGCAACTGCATTAAGGGTATTATCCATAGGATTCCTTTGCAGCAGCCTGTTGAGCCTGGGCGGAATTAATATTATTGCATTTGGATCGTCAAAATATATTATGGGGGCTTTCCTGATAGCTACGATCGTAAACCTATTGATGTGCTATTTTATGATTCCGATGCTGGGGATAACAGGATCTGCGATTGCAGGGACCTTTTCGTTGATCTTGCTTAACATTATGTACTTAGCTAAGTCTTACCAGGCTGGTAAAGCGCAACCACTAAGCTGGAGCTTGCTGAAACCCGTAGCCATAGCAACGGTTCCGGCAGTGATCCTTAAGTTAGCATTTTCTTCTACAATATTACCTATAAATGCTTTACAGATAGTATTGATTTTGGCAGCATTTTTTGTTCTTTACATTTTAGGTGTTCTGATAACCCGCTGTTTTGACAGGAAAGATATGGCAGTATTTTCGGAGATCGAAAAATTGTCCGGCAGGCGCATGCCATTTATCCATAGATTTCTGGAAAAAGTCATGCCGTAACATTAGCTGCAACGGGAGAAAAATTGGAGCAAATAATTGTAACTGTTACATAATTGACTATTAAAATAGATAAACGTAAAATCAAATGCTTTGAACGTTAATTCATATCACCTGAATAAGACATGAAAATAGCGTGGCTTACGGAATCCCTGAAATATTTAAACGGTGGTGTCAAATATATATATGAAATGACCCGCCGTTTGCACCGGCATGCTGATATAGCTGTATTCACTACCAGGTCTTCCCAAGATAATATTGATATGTTCGGTGGCTCGGGGGTGCCCGTTATTGAATACAGCGACGTGTCCTCATCAGAGAAGCGCTATTATATTTTTTACCCCTATTATTTTCAGCGTAATTTATCGAGATTGAGACGTTTGACGGATGGCTGCGATATTGTCATTGCCGCTACAACGGATATTATTGCTGAGAAGCTCGATAAAAAAAACCTGTATATATGTCTGGAACCCAATCCGTGGGTTTATTCCAAAGGTTTTGTGGCCGGTAAACCACTGTACCAGCGGATAATGGGCCGGCTTGCCAGGCCGATTTTGAAGCGAATCGATGATCGAATTGTATCCAACGCTGGGAAACTGGTTGTGCTGGATGATTTTAATGCAAGGCGTATAGCAAATTCATATAACAAAGTTCCCATTACAATTTACTGTGGAGCTGACACCGATTTATTTCACAGGCAGGAGATATTGCTGGATGAATATCGAGATAAGAATATAATCATCCACTCAGCCTCAGCGCTTAATCCCCTGAAAGGAACAAAGGTACTCATCGAGGCATTGCCCAAAGTTGTGGCAGAGATACCCAATGCTAAGTTATTGATACTTAATTCTGTCCCCAACGAGGAAGAAAAACACAAGTTGCAGGAATATGCCGCAGCTACAGGAATGGAGCAGTACATAGAATTTCTGCCCAGGCTCTCCGAATCTCAGCTGCCTCTGTATTATTCACAGGCCAAGGTAGTTGTTCAGCCATCGGTGTATCCAGGAGGGGCCCATTTGCCCATATTCGAAGCTGCAGGCTGTGAAGTGCCCGGAATTGTCTTCGATGCCAGCGCCAGCACGGAGACAGTAGTAAATGATGAAACCGGATATATTGTCCCCTATCTCGATATCAACGCGCTGACGCATGCCATAATTCGTACTATCAAAGAGGAGAAAAAGCGTATGGAGATGGGCGCCAGCGCGAGAAAAAGAATGCTTGAGAAATATAGCTGGGACAACAGCGCTGAGCAAATGTGGGATTTAATCAAGGATCTCTGATATTGTGCAACTGCAATGATGGAGCTTGCAGTTGATCAGGCAATGCAAGTAAACTTTCAGGGGACTCAAGCCAGATGATTGAAAAGTGCCGATCCTGTAAATCGAAGAAATTAGACTATATTTTATCGCTGGGCAATCTTTATCTTGCCGACTGGCGGGATGATAAGCAGCTTCCGCCCGCGTACCCGTTGACACTGTATAAGTGCGCTCAATGCCACCTGGTTCAGCTGGACAATACGGTTTCATCGAACTTGCTCTACAACGACCACTATGGATACCGATCGGGAACCAATCAGACTATGCGCGACCACCTGAAAGGCATTGCCGATGCGGCAGCAAACCTTGTAACATTGAATAAAGGGGATTGCGTGCTGGATATAGGCGCCAATGACGGTACCCTTTTAAAGAGTTACTCCAATACCGACATAGTGAGGATAGGATTCGACCCGGTGGAGAAATTCCAGGAGTTGTATACCGGTACCGGCATTACTCTGGTGAATGATTTTTTCAATGAGAATACTTACCGGAATAGATTCGGTTCGAAGAAACTAAAAGTCATCACAGCTATCTCCATGTTTTATGATTTGGAGGACCCTCATGCTTTTGTAGCCGGCCTGGAAAAACTGTTGGAGGAAGACGGGCTGATCATAATCCAGCAGAATTACCTGGTTAAAATGCTGGAGAGCAACGCCTTCTGCAATATTGTTCATGAACACGTGGAGTTCTACTCTCTACTGGCCATGACGAACCTGGTTAAGAATCATAACCTGGAAATTTTCAAGATCGAAACCAACGATTTGAATGGGGGTAGCTTCCGAACCTATATAGGTAAGAAGGGGAAGCGCCCGATAGACAGGTCGGTGGGCGATATGCAGAAAGCTGAAAGCGACCTGAAAATTGAAACGATTGAGCCTTATGCCAGGTTTGCGCAAAGGGTGGATGACATAACCCTGCGCCTCTATGACCTGATTAAAAACTTACACGATAACGGCAAGAGGATCTATGCCTATGGCGCCTCAACTCGTGGTAACACGTTATTGCAATATGCCAGGCTGGATAACAAACTTATAGAGAAAGCGGTCGAGCGCAATCCTGAGAAGTTCGGCAAAATATTTGCCTCTGCTGGAATTCCTGTTATATCTGAAGAGCAAGCCAGGAAGGAAAAGCCGGACTATATGCTGGTGCTGCCCTGGTTCTTCAAGCCGGAATTCCTGCAGAGGGAAACCGATTACATGGACAACGGCGGACATTTGATCTTTCCTTTGCCGAAGATAGAGATCTACCCGAATGCGTGAAATCCTCTTAAAAGCCTTTAAGACAGCTACAAAACCGTTCCTGGGAAGCGGCATCGGCAAGTATCGGCCTATAGCCAAACTATACGCTGCCATTGCCGGATATGTTATACCCGACAATAAACGTATAGTGGAAGTCAACGGGTATAAATTGAATGTGCATCAGAAAAATGATGGCATTTCAATGCAGTTGCTATTAACAGGTGGGTACGAACCATATGAAACAGGCCTGTTTAAAAACGTTGTAAAAGAAGGGCACTGCGTGATAGATATCGGCGCCAATATTGGATACTATACGCTGCTGGCCGCCAGCCTGGTTGGAACAAGCGGCAAAGTATATGCTTTTGAACCGCATCCTAAGAATTTCGAACTTTTGAAAAAGAATGTGCTGGAAAACCGGTTTGAGAACGTGGTTGTTTGTCAGAATGCCGTCACAGATATGAATGGCGAAATAAAACTGTTTATAGGTTTGGATCACGGCACTCACAGCCTGGATAATGTGAGATGCACAACACAGGAGTCCATTCAGATACAGGGATGTTCACTGGACAACTTTTTCCACGGCGATGTAAAACCGGATATCATCAAAATGGATATCCAGGGCGCGGAGACAAAGGCGCTCAGGGGCATGTCGCGAATGTTGGGAGCCGCCAAGGATGTAATATTGTTTACGGAATGCGAGCCAGAGATGCTGGGGGACCTGGAATTATTCTGGAAAGAACTGGAAAACTGCGGCTTTAAATATATTTATCTCATCGATGACAGGAAAAAATCTCTGATACCGGCTTCACTGGGCAGCGTGGATGAACATTGCAAAAAAAATAAGTATGCAAATTTGCTTTGTGCCAAGCGGCAGATGGCTGTTTGAAATAGAAAAGGCAAAGCCGGGATTTTATTTCTGATATCCGGTAGTCGCCATTCTGGTTATGATCAAGTTTTCATCGGGATAATTCGGCGCATCCCAGGGAAAATGTTCGCCCCTGCTGCACCGCTCCCATCGTTTTAAATCTGCGTCAACCATTATTTCTACCAATCGGTGGAACGTAGTTTCCGGTTTCCATCCGAGCACTGTCTTTGCCTTTGTGTAGTCTCCCTGCAGGTAGTTCACTTCAACCGGCCGCTTAAACCTTTCATCCACCGATACATATTTTTTCCAGTCCAGGCCTAGACGGCGGAATGCGGTTTCCACAAACTTCTCAACTGTATGAGTCTCATTGGTGGCTATCACAAAGTCGTCCGGTTTATCCTGCTGTATCATCAACCACATGGCGACAACGTACTCGGGAGCATACCCCCAATCCCTTTTAGCGGATAAATTGCCCAGTTCAAGCCCGGTCTCAAGTCCCAGGGCTATCTTTGCTGCGGTATTGGTGATCTTTCGTGTTACAAATTCCATACCTCTGATAGGTGATTCATGGTTAAACAGGATTCCATTGCAGGCAAACATGCCATAGGTTTCCCGGTACAGCCTGGTTGTCCAGTGCGCATACAGTTTGGCGGCGGCATACGGGCTGGCCGGGTGGAAATGTGTGTCCTCGCATTGCTGTTCGGTCTGGCTGTTGCCGTAGAGCTCGCTGGTCGACGCCTGGTAGAATTTGATTTTAGGATTAATCTGGCGAATCACTTCGAGTATCCTGTTTACACCCAGGCCTGTTATCGTTCCCGACGCCACAGGTTGCTCGAAGGAAGCGCCGACAAAGCTCTGGGCGGCCAGGTTGTATATTTCATCGGGTGTGCTGGTCTCTATGGCTTCAACAAAGGAAGAAGAGTCGATAAGATCGGCAGGGATGAGATAAACCTTATCAAATATATCAAGATGTAACAGGCGCCAGAAATTAGGTGTGGATAACCTGCGGTAGGTCCCGAAAACGGTATAGCCTTTTTCCAGGAGAAATTTTGCCAGGTAGGCGCCGTCCTGGCCGGTTATGCCTGTGATTAATGCGCGTTTGGCCATAGTCTGTTTAATATATTAATCCTTGATTATTCTTATAGCGCGTAATTGTACGCATCCCAGGGGAAGGTTTCCCCGTTTAAACACCGTTTCCATCTCTTTATATCTTCATTGACCATCAGCTCTACAATTTGCTCGAATTTCACTTCAGGCATCCAGTTTAATTTCTCCCGCGCCCTGGAGTTGTCACCCTGTGAAAATGTAATATCCGTAGGTCTTAATAGCCGGTTATCAATCTTCACGTATTTGGACCAGTCGAGATTTACTATGCTGAAAGCCGTCTCGAGGAACTCGCGAACCGTGTGAGTTTCATTGGTAGCAACTATATAGTCATCGGGTTTATTTTGCTGCAGCATCAGCCACATGGCCTTAACGTAGTCCGGCGCATAACCCCAGTCTCGCCTGGCATCGATATTGCCCATAAGTAATTGCTTTTCAAGCCCCAGGTGTATTTTGGCTACTGCATTAGTTATTTTGCGTGTTACGAAATCCAGCCCTCTGAGGGGGGATTCGTGATTAAACATGATCCCGTTGCAGATAAACATGCCGTACCCTGTACGGTAGATATTCGATATCCAGTAGGCATAAAGTTTGGCCACGGCATAAGGATTGGCCGGGTTGAAGCACGCGTTTTCTGTCAACGGTCTTGTGTCGCCATGGCCGAACAGCTCGATGGATGAAGCCTGGTACACCCTGATTTGCTTGTTGATGCTCCGCACAGCTTCCAGCAGCCTGGTAAATCCGAGTCCGTTAATTTCACCGTATGAGATGGGATGATCAAATGATGAGCCTGAAACTGTTTTGGCCGCCAGATGGTAGATTTCATCGGGCCGGCATTGGAGGATAGTGTCAGTTAAAGAGGACGAATCATCAAACTCGGCGATTACCAGGTTGATCTTCTTGTGAATGTCCAGATATTGCAATCTCCAGAAATTGGGAGTGGATGAGCGGCGATAACTGCCATAGACTTCGTAGCCTTTTTCCAGCAGCAGTTTTGCCAGATACGCGCCGTCCTGGCCGGTAATGCCGGTAATTAATGCCCGTTTAGACACAATATTCGTCGTCAGATAAGCTCATAGAAATTGTTCGGGAAGTCTTTTGAATGCGCATAGTATAACATAAGACAAATGAAGTAAGCTAAAGGAGTTTTTAGAATTCCCCGGTATCACAATCATTAGTAATACCGGGGCATGTAATCTTAGTTGCACGATAGATGCTCATAACTTTATAAAATGTCTTGGCAGGACCGTATAATGGTATTAAAATCAGCTATACATAATATATCCAGTACTAAAGTACTGACTAAACC
>Ga0163210_1000022_pt1 | contig 47954 bp, 31 predicted proteins | sample Kivu_220m_FD_113536 | JGI IMG/M metagenome (GOLD analysis project Ga0163210, IMG submission 113536) | Freshwater microbial communities from Lake Kivu, Western Province, Rwanda to study Microbial Dark Matter (Phase II) - Kivu_220m | ecosystem: Environmental > Aquatic > Freshwater > Lake ...
CGAACGGATCCGATCCCTTGGGCAGGGTAATAACGAAGGGCTGGCCGGGAAAGTCGATCCCGACCACGGCGAGTTTGAATCCCCGTTCGGGCTTCAGAGCCGGGTCGGCCCAGTTCTTCCCGGGGATGGGTCGATAGTCGTCCCAGGTCATGAGATCCTGGTCCTGGACCCTTTGCCGATCGATGGGCGTCGCGGCGCCCGGACCGCTTAGCGCCGGATGATCGGTGGCCGCCGCCAGTAGACCGAGCCCAAGGCCGGCCGCAGCCAAGGCCAGGAAGAGAGCTCTCTTCTTTGCGCGCATCCGGGATGAAGCTAACCGGGGATTGGAGTTTTGCGATCGGCTCATGGCGTCTCCTTTTTGGGGAAGCCGCTCCCCGTTCTTTATGATCGAGCCTTCCGAGACCTCTCGGCATTCGATAAAGAGGCTGTACGTTTACTCGACGCAGCCGAGTGTCTGAGATTATATGGTCCCGGGGCGATTTCTGTCAAAAAGCGGACGGGACCGGGCTTTTTTGATAAACTAAGCGGGCTGATTTCCCTCTGGAGGCGCCGATGAGCACCCTGACGACCCACGACCTTGTCAATCTCGTCCGCTCCGCGTTCCCTCGATTCGAGTCGGACCGGAAACTGGCCGTTTTCGTGGATGTTCCCAAAGAGCCGGCCAAGGACAACGAGCCCTGGAAAGTCCGGCGGGCGATGGCCGCCGCATGGGCCGAGGCCCTGAATGCCGGCCGGGAGGAGATTCCCCTCGAAGGAATTTCCCTCATCGCCTATCCGGACGTCGGTTCGAACAACGCCGATTTGCCCTCCGTTGGCTATGTCGTCGAAGGCCCTCTGCCAAATTCGGCCGCCGGCCTTCCTTCGGCGGGCCGTCCGATTCCCTTCGACGAAATATTCCGGACGTTCCAGATCATCCTGGCCCCGACGGAGTTCTCGACGACCGCTCCGCTGAAAAACGCCGGCCGGGCCTACGGCTTCCGGGCCGCGACCATGCCGGGCTTTGCCGCCTCGATGATCCCGGCGCTCCGCGTCGATTACGCCGAAGTCGGCCGCCGCTGCCGCGTTCTCAAGGCTCTGCTTGACGAAGCCGAGGAGGCGGACGTCGAGTTCATCGTCGACGGCGCCGAACGCCACCTGATGACGTTCGACCTCCGCTTCCGCTCAGCCCACGAAAGCGGGGGGCGCTTTCCCAAGAAGGGCATGGCCGGGAACCTCCCGAGCGGCGAGACGTACATCGTTCCGTACGAGGGAGAGAAGGGCGAATCCAGTCGGACGTTCGGCGTCCTGCCCGTACAGATCGAGAGAGAGATCGTCCGCTTCGGCGTCGCGTTCAACAAGGTCACCGCGGTCGACGGAGGGGGCCCGGCGGCCGAGGCCGAGCGCCTTCATCTCGCGGCCGAGCCAGCCTACGGCAACATGGCCGAGCTGGGATTCGGGGTGCTCGGCGACTTCGGCCTTCAGCCGGTAGGGGAGATCCTCCTCGACGAGAAGCTCGGCCTGCATGTCGCCTTCGGCCGGAGCGATCATTTCGGCGGCATCGTCGGGCCGTCCGCGTTCTCGTCGCCCGCGGCCGTCATCCACCTGGACCGCATCTACATCCCCGCGGTCCAGCCGCGGGTCTCGGTCGCGGCGGTCGGCCTGCGGTTTCCGGTCGGGCGTGTTGAACGAATCATGGCTAACGGTCGATATTCGATCTTTTAATTCGTTGGCCCACCCTGGTTGGAGCCGGCAGTCTAAAGTAACTTATTTTGCATTTCCGATTGTTTTCAAGGCTTCGGCCGCGTAGATCCGAACCTCCAAATCCTCGTCCGTCAGGGCTTTCCGGAGAGCCGGGATCGCCGTTGCCGATCGAAACTCCATGAGGGCCAGTACGGCCGCCCGCCGGACCTCCTTGCTTTCGTCTTTCAGTGCTTCTAGAAGAGCGGGGATCCCTTTATCCAACTTATATTTCGCCAGGGAGGCGGCGCAGACCGTGCGGGGATACCAAAATGAGGCCTTTTTCAGTCCGATGATCCAGGCGTCGACCGCGCGGTCCGATCCCAATGTCCAGAGGGCGGTCCCGACCGCGTCATAGGGGCAGTTCTCCATTTCCTCGAAACACCGGATGAGCGGTTCGATCGCTTCCTTGGCGCCGAGAGCGGCCAGAGCTCCCGCCGCCGCTCCCATGGCGTTCGTTCCGGGATCCTGAAGTACGCCGATGAGGAGAGGGACAACGTCCGGATGGTTGATCTGTCCCAGCGCGCCCGCCGCGGCGACGGCGATCCCGCGTTGTCGATCCTGCAGCGCTTCGGCGAGCGGCGGAACGGCCTGGACGGATCCGATGCTTCCCAGGGCTCCAGCGGCCGACTGCCGGACGTACCGGTCTTCGTCGTGCAGAAGGGAGATCAAGGGTGCGAGCGCCCGCTCGGATTTCAGGCCGCCCAATGCGCCGGCGGAATACCCTCTGACGTTCGAGTCCTTATCCTCGAGGAGAAGGAGGAGCGGTTCCACCGCCTGTTCGCCCATCCGGCTCAATTGGTCGGCGGCCTGGCGTTTCTCCCCCCGGTTGTCGGCGTCTTTCAATATGCGTACGAGTTCAGCGACGCGCCGCTCCGGCGCCCCGACCTTCCTTCCCGGCCAGGCGACCAATCCTCCATAGAAAGCGGAGATGCCCAGGAGGAAAACCGTATAAAAGGCGAGCACTGCGGCGATCTCCCGTTTTCGCTCGGGATAGGGCTTCTTGAACATGAGCCTGAGCGGGATGTTAAAGGGTTTTGTGATGAATCGGGGCAGAGGGAAGAGGAACGGAGCCCGTCGGCGATAGGCTTCGTAGGATTCTCCATGAGCCCTGGCCATTTTCATCTCTTCAAGCATGGCGATGCCGATGATGATCATGGTCGACAGCAGCCAGGGGAGCGTGTTCGACAGCTCGAAATTGAGCTTGATGTTGCTGCCCGGAAGGAACATCACTCCATAGCTCCAGATAATCCAGCCGAGATATTGCGGATGCCTGGACAAACGATAAATCCAGAAGTCCGCCACTCCTTTCTTTTGGGCCCTGGCGTAAAACCAGGTCAAGGTCCCCAGAAAGAAGATGAACAGGCCCAAGCCTGTAACGACATAAGAGAATCTGATCCACCGGCCGAGCCCGGTGAGCGCGTAAAGGTCGAACAGGATCTTGAAAGGCCAGTTGACGATGGCCCCAAGACGGAAGAGGTCGAAAGACACATCCAGGAACGGCATCCAGAGGAGGCGCAGAAATCCCAAGCCGCCCAGGAAAAACATGGCCGCCGCGAAATGGCCGAAAACCGGGAGAAAGAGCAGCACGGCTCCGGCCGAAGGCCATCCGCTCTTCTCGGTGATGAATCCGACGGCGATCATGAGGACGATCAGGGCCAGGCAGACGTATCCGATCAGGCGGAGCCGGAAATGCCGCAGATAGAGATCGGTTCGACGCGCGCTCTGCGCGTCTTGGCCCGTGGCCACGTCGGGCGTATCGACGTTTTTCATGATCAGCGTATCGAGCAGGCGGGGAAGCTCGATGGAGGCGAATGTCAAGCCGATCGTGAAAACGGCCGCCAAAAGGGTGAGCAGCGCGAGAGTCCGGGATCGGGCGCTCACGGCCGCTTTTCCTTCCGGAAGCGCGCTTCGATCAATCGCTTCGGATATTCGATGGAGCCCAATTTCTCCAATTTGCCGTATTTTTGAGACATGATGCCGATCAAATGTCCCCGGCTATCGATGACCGGAGAGCCGCTCAATCCCGGCATCTTGTTATCCGATAATAGCTTCGTGGAGATGATGACCGCGCCGTCCAGCGATTCGACATAATTCCCCTCATAAATGACTTGGGGGCGGTCTTTATCGGAATATCGCCAGCCGACGATACAGATATTTTCCCCGGCCTGCAGCGGCTCCGTCCGGAATTTCAAAGGCTGAATGTGAGGGGATCTTCGTTTGATCGAAAATAGGAGCCAATCGATGTTCGAAGGGATCGCCCGGTCGATCGATTCGCCGCGATCCTCATTGAGAAGAGCGTCCACTTCGACCACGTCGGAGGGATTGTCCTTCGGAAACATGATCCAGTGTTTCAACTTGTCTCCGAACGACACCGATGTCATGGACGGAGACTTGAAGTAGGTCAGGACATGCTTGGCCGTGACGGCGAACACCCCTTGTTCGGTCTCGAGTAAAAACGAGCAGGCCGCGATGGGATGCGATTTGTCGACGTACTCGATCTGGTTGATCATCGTGATTTGCGGCCAGTCCTTCTGAGGGGAATGGATCCATGTCTCGGCCTGTTGCGATCGCACCGAGGAGACAAGGCTGAGCCCGCAGATCAAACCGGCAAAGGTCCGAAGGAGATGGGGACGAGAATGAGCGGGAGTCTTCATGGGATGGATTCCTCCTCCCGCCGTCGCTCTTGGCCTGTTCGGCCCGAGCCTTCGATCAGGTTCATGGCGGTTTCGAGATAGACGTCTTTCCCGTCCAGGAAATCCCGATAGGTTTCCCGGACAGGGTGATCCGGCAGGATAGGCTTGGTCTTGTCCATTCCTTGGACGGCCGCCGCAAAGGTGCTCCGGCCGAACGTGAGAATGATCTTGGTTTTATCGAGCTGAATCTCCGAATTTTTCCCGGCATTGCATTTATACGTGGAGCCGCTCGGCGTTCCGACGAAGGTTCCGATACGGTGATATCTCAGCAACGCGCAGAAATGTCCGTTGGTGGAACCGCAATGACCGTCCAGGAGCGTAACCAGCTGTCCCGTGAAGTGATTTTCGGGAAGCGGAACAGGCTTGGCCAAGTCGGCATATTTTCCATAGGGCTCGGCAAAATAGGGAGTCGGTCGGTGCTCAAGATAGGAATACAGGATCACGGCGCAGAAGGGATCGCCGCCGTCATTCCCGCGGAGATCCAGAACCAGGTTTTGGATTCCCTTGTCCTTGATCTGGCGGAAGCTGTCGTCCATGAAGGTCTTGAAATATTCCACGCGATCATAATAGCTGAAAGTCTTTACGGTCATAACGGCCGCTTTTGTGTCTTCGATGAATTCCACCGTTAGGGGAGGATGTTGAAAATTGGCGAAGATCACGTTCCGGACCGACCCGAGATCGGCGGGATGAAGATCCATGGTTGCCCGAGTTTTTCTTCCCGGGAGAGAATACGTAACCTGATATTTGTCCGGAAATCCAAACACGCTCGCATAGAACATCGGAAAACGCTTTGTGACTTGCGCGTCGATAAAAAAAGGATTGAAAGCGTCCGCGGAGGTGATTTGTCTCAACTCCTCCAAGATGGATTTCAAGGAACGTCCGTTGATCTCCAGGAGGATGCTTCCAACAGGAACCTCGAGGACCTCCCGATAGCTGCCGGTGACGACGAGATCCTTGTCGATGAGCTTGACCTGAAGCGGAAAAAGGTTGTTCGATCCCCTATTGAAGAAAGCGCCGGGCATCCAGAGAGCCGTATGCATGCAGCCGACGTTGGCCGCAATGGGGGCCATGATCTTGAAGAACTCGTCGATGCGCATCGGTCTGTCGATGAGCTTGAACCGCTGATCGAAGAGGGCGTCGAATTCTTCCTTCCCGGTGTATTCGTATAAGCAACAATGCTCTTTTTCCAGGATTTGCCTCAGCTGCCTGAAATCCTGCCGCATGTCCTCGACGGCGAGCAGCGGGGCGTTGTTTTGGGCCATCCCTGCGCCCCCTAAAGCGAGAAGGAGGATGAGCATTATGAGTCCAAGTCGTCTCATCGTGGGATCCATTATTTCAGGCCGGCCGGGTCTTTCGCCCGTTTCAGGGCAATAAAAGAGGGGAGGCTGTAGCTTCCGTCGGACGCGATGAGGTTGGCCTCGCCGCTGAGCCTGTCTTTCCGGATCGTCAGCCCGAGTACCGTCCGATGGCCCGCTGCCGGCGCGTCGCTCAAGCGGAAGATCTGAGGAAAGTGGACGACGCATACGCCTCGGTTCATGGCGGGCGTTTTCAATGGGGCCAGGGCTTCCTCCAACGCCCCCGCTCCGTCCCTTCGGGAGATTTTTATCTCGCCGCTTTTCTCCACGGCGAGACGGACTTGAACATTCGCCTCGTGTGTATGAATTGTTCCTTCCCAAATGCCGACCATCTCCGCGGGCGGCCTAAACGCCGGCGGCTGAGGCGGACCGGCGCCCGGCGGGGACGAGGACCTCAGATTGCGGGCATACACCGGAAGAAGCGCGGCGAAAATCCAGTCGCAGACTTCGATGGAGCGGACATTCTCTCCGTTGATGAGAACGGCCGCCGCCAGGCCCTGGGAGGGGATCATGGCCAGATGGGCCCGGCAGCCGTCCATGGCCCCTCCATGGGTGAGGATGGGGAATCCGAATCTTGTTCCCGTCTCGATGCCGAGCCCGTATGAAGAGGTCCGAACACCGGGATCCCGCGAGCCGTGGATGACGGCGATCGATTCCGGCTTGAGGATCGCCTTCTGGTCGGGCTTGAGACGCTTCAAATGAAGTAGGGAGAAAAGCGCCACGTCGCGAGCCGTGGAATAGATGGAGGAGGCCCCCCGGGTGTCGTGATCGCAGAAAGGGACGGGAGCGAGCGTCGCGGAGTATTTCTCCGCGATTTCGAGGCCCTGCGGCAAGGCGGAAAACACCGCGGTCCGGGACATGCCCAACGGCTTGAAAACCTCGTCCCTCACGAATTCTGGATACGGCTTTCCCGAGACCTGTTCGATGATCGATTCCAGGACGGCATAGCCGAGATTGGAATAATTGTAGTTCTCTCCCGGTCGATCGACGAGCATCCCATATCTTTGAAGGATCGTTTCGAGAGGCGGTTTGGGCGTCGACCGGCCGGCATAATAAAACCGCCAATACATGGGCAGGCCGGAGGTGTGGTGAAGGAGGCGCCGGACCGTGGCCCGCGCGGCGTCGCCCTCGAACGCGCGCAGTTTTGCATTTGCCAGGTAGGCGTTGGCCGGCTTGTCCAAGTCGACAAGGCCCCGCTCCACGAGAATCATAAGGGCCGCGGCGGTCAACGGCTTGGTGACCGAGGCGATGGGATAGAGCGTCTCGGGGCCGGCGACGGTCTTCGGGTCCAGGTCGGACAGGCCGAAGGCCTCTTCCCAAACGATCTGGCCGTCCCGGACGACGGCCAAGGACAGGGACGGGATCTTTTTGTCCTCGATCAGGCGGATGATCTTGCCCCTGACATCGGAGAAATCCGCAGCTTCGGCTCCGGAGATGGCAGCCGGCGAGACGGCCGAGAGCTCGGCCGTCCCGCCGACTATAAGAATGAGCAGGAGAAATCTGGTCAACGTCGAAGCCGGCCGGATCATGATTTGTCGTCCTTCTTTTCGCCGTCGGGAGCGGCGCCTCTTCGCCTCAGCTCCTTGGACACCTCCCATTCGATGAACCGGGAGATAGCGAAATACATGAGCCAGATCGCGCCGACGGCGAGGGCCGTGATCAGGAGGGATTTCCAGACGCCGTGCTTCCCGAGAATGTTCGGGAACAGCATGACGGCGACGAAAACGGACAGAATGGCCGTCCAGATCTTGAATCCGAGCCCTGGTTTGGACATGCCTTTCTCCTTTTGCTAATCCTCGATCCGTCTTCTAATGCGAACCTTCCGTATCCCTTCGCGCGCAGATCCTCGGATTCCCTCTCATCGCCGCCATCGTCTTTCAGCGCAGGGACGCCTGCAGGTCCTTGAATAGCTTCAGGATCGGCTCGCCGCGGTCGGGCGGATAGATGCTGAAGGCCAGGTAGGCATACGTCGTCCCGTCCGCCTTCTGGATGCAGTTCTGTGTGGCCTTGCAATAGAGAAGAATATGGGCCTCTCCTTCGAGCTGGTTGATGATGTCGGAGATCTCGAGGAAATTGAATCTCCACAACGTCCCGTCGCTGTCGAGCCTCACGACCATGCCGCTGCCGGCCAGATCCAGTTTCGGCTTGTTGTAGCAGAAATTCAAGAGCATGTCGTTCAGCTCTTTGAGAATGGCGGATGGAGACGGTTTGGCCGCGTCTTGCGACTCGAGCGATTGGATGAAGGCGGTGGAGGAAGGCCCGAGGAAACCGGGCAAGACCGCGGCCAGAGGCAGGACGGACGCTCCCAAAATTATCGAGATGACGAGGGTTCGCGTTCGAATACAATTCATATAAACCTCCCGTTCTTATGGCCTATTTCCCCAGGCCGGCGGCCTTCATGCCTTTGTCCAGATAGGACTTGAGGAGGTCCGGCCTCTTGTTCAGCGTTTCCAAGTACAGATGAAGACTGACGACCTCGGACATGAGGGCGTCGGCGATGAAGCCCAATCCGACGCCGGCCCCCCCGTGGTCGTTGACGATGAACAGCACGTCTTTCCATTCGGGCATCTTGCCGGTTCGCTCCTCGACGAAGTCCATCATGGTCTGCCGGTACATGGGCCAGTACAGGACCTCGGGATCCATGAGAACGGCCTGCCGGACGGCGCTCAGGAGCCGCCCATAGCGAACGGCGAACAGGTCGTCCACATTCTTCGCCGCCTGGGCCGATTTCAGCTCCTTAGCCAGAGCTACGATGCTTGATCCCGTGTCTGGGGAGCCTCCGCCGGGCGCCGCGGCCTTGACGATCAAAACGACCAGTCGATCGAGGAGTTGAAATCCGGCTTGGTCAGGGCCGGCTTGGGCGAGGCTCGCCCGTGCGAACACGGCGAGGACAAGCATCGTGACGAATCCAGCGGCGAAACATCGCTTCGTTTTGCTCATGTCATTCTCCTTTCATCATCGTGCGTTCGTCGTGCGCTTTTTTCTCAGGTCCTCGAGCGTGCGTTTGAGGCCGTCGTCATCCGGCGCGCGTCGGAGGGCTTTTTCGTAATGGCGGATGGCTTCTTCGACATCACCCTTCCGCTGGTAGCATGCGCCGAGGCTTTCGTACGCGTAGGGCAATCCCGGATTCAGACCGGCGGCGTAGCGCAGGATCCGGACGGCCTCGTCGAGGTCGTTGCGGCCCATGAAGTCGCTGCCGATCATGTTCAGGACGAAATAAACGGGCTTGATCTCGTAGCCGTACTTGGCCGTGAGCCCGCGGTAATGCTTCAGGATGCATTCGAGCCCGGCGTCGGCGGCGGCCTGAGGAAGGCGCCAGTTGGGGAAGAGGTCGAGGAGTCCGCGCGCCACGGCTTGGGGATAGACGGTCTCGTGGTCGCAATCGGGCCATTCGCGGAAGCGGAATTCCAGGCCGGTCCGGTCCGACCCAGTAAGGATTTTCTCCAGCCGTGCAAACGCCGGCCTCAGCGAGGGCTCGGCTCCGAGCGAGACCGAAACAAAAGTCCGGCGTCCCGGGAGCGAAATCCTTTTCTTCGCGGCCGCGTCCAAGATGCGGCCATCGTCCCAGATGAGATAGGGGCTGACGGCGAGATAGGCGTTGAAGAGCCCGGGTTCGGTAAGGAGAGTATCGACTGTGAAAAGCCCGCTCAGGGAGTGGCCGATGAGAAGACGGAACGGCTCGGTCCGGTATCTCGTTTCCACAAAAGGAAAGACCTCTTCTCGAAGGAAGCGGCGGAAGGCGTTCGCGCCGCCGCCCCGGGGAACGTCCTTGATCGGCGAAGGCGAGAGGTCCCTGTTTCGGTCGACATTGGGGATGCCGACGACGACCATCCAGGGCATGACTTCCCGCGACGACAGCAGGTCGATGGCGCCGCTGGTGTGGCGGAAGTTCCATTCGCCGTCGAGAACGTACGCGACGGGGTAGCGGCCCTCGTCCTCATCATAAGCAGGATGCGTGTATATGAAAAGAGGCCGGTCCTCTCCCAGGATTTTCGATCGGAGGGTCACGATCTCGCCGGTGATGAAGGGCTTCGTCTGGGGAACGGAGGTTTGCCCATTCAGGAGAAAGGCGGGCCAGAGCGAGAGGAGGAAGAAAGGAGGGACGAACGCGTTTTTCATTTTATTTGAACTTTTCGACATGCAGTTCCCATTCATCGGTCTTCTCGTTGTCCTTGATGAAATAGAGCTTGCCGTCCCGGATCGCGTAATAGTTCACTCCGTAGAGATGGACCATGAGCGGCGCGGTGTCGATCCGCGGCAGGACCGCTCCGCCCAAGGGCCGACCTTGGAGGTCGAGGATCTCCCAACGCTCCTTGTCGCCGATCGTTTTCGGGGTCCGGACGTAGATGGATCCGTCCGCGACCATGAAGTCCCGGATCGGGGGGAGAACCTCCGGCCAAACGAATTCGCTGAACGCTTGGAACTTCTCGAATCCCATCCGCTTGACGAACGGATCGGCCCTAAACTTTTCCAGGGCTTCGGCTCGATGGCCTTGGCCGACCCGGATCTTTTCGTTCGGGCGCTCGATCCGGGCGATCTTGGATCCGCGCTCGTCGAATACGTCGATGATGAAGCCTTCCCGGCTCTTTTCGACGTAGACGCGGTCCTCCCATACCGAGAAGTTCAGGACGTCGGGAATCATCTCCGTTTTCCTTCCCATCGACTGGATGGGCGACTCCTGGCGGCACAGCTCCTTCAGGAATTTCAGGTCGGCATCATAGAGATAGAGGCATTCATACTGTGCGTTTCCCTCGACGTGGTCGAGCTTGGCTCCGACGAAATGCCCGCCCACGGGCGCCATTTTGCCGATCCCGACCGGCTTTCTCACCTGTTTCGCAAGCCGGCCTTCCTTGGTGAAGTAAACAAGCTTGTCATAGCCGTCGAGGAAGATATGCTCCGGCAGGATGGTCAGGGTGTTGTACCAGTAGTCCAAAACCTTCAATTCTCCCGGGCCTTCCCCGGCTCCTCCCATTTTCGTCTTGAGGCGGAGGTCCGCCAGGGAATAAACCAGGACGTTGGCCCCTTCGACGACGTAGAGCGATCCGTCCGCAATCCGGATCATCTCGGGCTCGAAAACGCCGGCCAAAATCCGTTGATCGGCCGTCGCCCCTCCGGCAAGTCCCAGGCTGGCCAGCGCCAGGACGACGGCCGGAATCCACCCCTTCAGCCGCTTTGCCTTTCGCTCTCTATTCATTTTCGTCTCCAAGGAAAAATCCTTGCTCTCACTGACAATTTACGCGAGACAGGGGCCTTTGTCTGTAGACAAACGTCCCATTTCCGAGGATAGGAGGTTCGCTTAGGAGGCCGGCCGCTCTTCCTCCCCGAGAAGGAATGAGGAAGGCGGGCGTCAGGGAGGGGAGGGAAAACTCCCTTCAGCGGCGGACGGCCGGAAGGATCCGGTCGTACATGACCTGCATGGGCCGGCTTTGTTCGGACGCCGCCTTGGCGTCGCCCAGGGCTACGACGACCATATCGTGCTCCGGGATGACGAAAATGTACTGACCCCAGCGGCCGCGGGCCATGGGGACGTCCTGCTTTCCCTTCCCCAAGGGATCGGGCGCGCCGATCCACCACAGATAGCCGTATCCCGACGGCGGCTGGCCCGGCTGGGCCAGGTTCACATGGCTCCGGAAGGATTCCCGGACCCAGCTCTCCGGAACGACCTGCTCTTGCCCCCACTGGCCGCGGTTTAAATAAAGCAGTCCGAGCTTGGCCGTATCCCTGGCGGTCATGACCAGACCGCCGCCGCAGTGGGTCTGGCCGTCCTGATTGAACATCCAGAATTTCTTCTCGATGCCGAGGGGCTTGAAGAGGTAGCGCTCGGCGTACTCATGGGCGTGCATCCCGGTCCGGGCTTTGAGCATGGCGGAGATGAGGATGACGCCGCCGCTGTCGTAGCGGAACGTGGTCCCCGGATCGGCGATCATGGGACGGTCGAGATAGAATTTGTCCCAGCCCTTGGGCAGACGGCTCAGTTGCACATGCGGAGAATCCGGCCCGGATTCATGATAGTCGGTGCCGGTCCGCATGGTCAGGATATCCTCGAGCGTCATGGCCGCTTTGCGTTTGTCCAGATTGGCGATCTCTTTCATTTCCGGGAAGAAATCGAGGACTTTCTCCTCCACGCCCTTGAATTCGCCTCTGGAAATGGCGATGCCGACCAGGGCCGAGGTGAAGCTCTTGGAAACGGATTGCAGGGTGTGGAGCTGTTCGGCCGTCCAATTGTTGAAATATTCCTCGAGGATCAGGCGGCCATGGCGGATGACCAGGAGGGCGTGAAGACTCGGGAAGAGCTCGCCCTTCCTGATCTCGCTCACGATGTCGGCCAGCTTATCCGGATCAAGGCCTTGGGCTTCGGGCGTCGAGACGGGCCAAACCCAGCCGGGGCCGGCCTGGCCGCCGCCGCGGCCGATGCCCCAGGCGAGGAGCAATGCGCCTAAAAGGATTCCGACCGGCCGACCGAGGCGATGGCTGTGCTTCTTCATAATTCTAGGATAGGATTCAATCGTCCTCCTGTCCATAGACAAATGTCTCATTTCCGGCGCGAGCAGCGGTGCACCGGCAACTTTCCTGATCCGGCCGTCGTCTTACTATGCCGGGAGATATATAGTTGACTCTTTACTTCTTTATCACCCGGCTCGAACTCGGGGAGCAGTAAGGATTATGCAAAGCATATTCTGCTCCCCGTAGTGAATCATGTAAGGAGGTGCCCATGTTCCATCATCGTGGCTTCACCGTCGGACCAAGGAATTCCGGTCTCGGCTTCGCGGCGGTATTTCTCATCTGTGTTCTGGCGCTCCCGGGAGACGTCGTCCGGAAGAAAGAAGCCCGCGGTGCGGATTTTTCCGGACTGGACCAATTTCTCGAACTGACGGCGGTCCTTGAAAAGGATGAGGAACCGGCCGATGCGCAGTGGGACGCCCTGTTCGCGACGCCCGGCTACGCCGTCCTTCTGCGGAGCGAGTTTCAGAGGGATTATTTCGTCGAGAGGTTTCGGCTGGCCTTCATGCCTTCGCGCGCCGAGGCGCTGAAAGAGCAAATGAAGAGAGACACGGGATTAAGGGCGAAGATCCTTCCTCATTATGTCCGGGTCAAGACCCTGCGCGGCGCAATCGAGAAATGGAGGACGGAGCAGCGCCCCGAAGACGTCTACGCCGAGGCCTCACGAAAAGCCGGAAGCCTTCTTCCCGACGGGGCCGTTGCCGGCCTGCCGGACGTCTCCTTCGTCATCTTCGCCCCGGACGCGCGCGGTTACGATCCCATCGTCTTGGACGCCTTGTATTGCATGGACCAGGGCAAAGCGCTGTCCGATCTCGTCGGGCATGAATTCCATCACTTCTACCGCAACCGATTCGTGGACCTGACGCAGGACCAGGCGACGCTCGCCCTCCTCAATCAAATCCACGCCGAGGGGATTGCCGACTTGATCGACAAAGCCGGATGGATGCGCGCGCCGGAGGCTGGGCTCTCGCCCGACGAAAAAGCCTTCGTCAAGCTCGTCCGGGAGACGCCGGCGGTCATCAAGGTCATGGACAATCTTCTGGTCCGGATGAGCGGAATGAAGACGGGCCGGTGGACGCTCGGCAGCGAACTCCGCAAAGCCGTTCCCCAGAGCGGCCATCCGACGGGGCTTTTCATGGCGATGCTCATCGACGAAGAGTACGGCCGGGGCGCCGTGGTCAAGGTGGCCCTTGATCCCTTCGAATTCTTCCGTCTCTATCAGAAAGCGGCGGCGAAGAGGGGAGGGGAGACGCCGCGGTTCTCGGACGAAGCCCTGGCCTTCCTCGACCGGCTGGCCGCCTGCCGCTGAAGGGCTATGAGACGGGCTACTAAGCTCGGTTCCGCGCGTCCTTGTTGATCCGGTTGACGAGATCGATCCGGTTTTTCACGCCGAGTTTCTGATAGATGTTGTAGATGTGGTTGCGGACCGTGCTCGAAGAAATGAAGAGCCTGCGCTCGATCTCCTTGTTCGCCGCTCCCTGCAGGATGAGACGGAGGATCTCCTTCTCCCGGGTTGTCAGCTCATAGCCGTCGATGACGGCGTCGGCTTTTTCGCCGACGAGGGTCAACGCCGATTTGAGCCTCGACCGCATCCGCGCCACGGCCACGGCGCCGGACCCGAAGAACAGGACGATCAGGGCAATGAATCCCTTCGTCCGCCAAAACGGCGCGACGCAGCGGATCGATAGGGCGATTCCCTTCTCGTTCCAGACGCCGTCCGGAGTGGAGGCCTTGATCCGCAGCCTGTAGTCGCCCGGCTCGAGGCGGGACAGGGTGATCATGTACGCCGTCCCCAGGGAGACCCAATCGCCGTCGCGAGGTTCCAGGAGGAAGGCGAATCGGTTGAGGGCCGGCATCGCATAGTCGAGGGCGGCGAATTCGAATTCGTAGGATTCAAACCTGGACGAGAGCTTCAGGGTGCGCGTTTTGGAAAACGGCGTTTTGAGCATCATGTCCAGGCCGTTTCTGGTGAAAGCCGTCCAAGCCAGGGGGGGAAGATAAGGATCGTCTTTCACCTCTTCCGGACGGAAGGCGTTGAGCCCGTTGGCCCCTCCGAACAACATCCGGCCTCCCGGGCTCTTGAAATGCGCTCCGGGAAGGAAGGCGTCTCCCTGGAGTCCGTCGTGCGGCCCGAAGGCCGTGACCTGTCCCGTGCCCGTGGTGTACCTCGCCAGCCCCCTGTTCGTGCTGATCCAGAGACGGCCGGCGCCGTCCTCGAGGATCCCGCAAACCACCGGGCCGGGAAGCCCCTCCTGTGTCGTGAGGTAGGTCCAGCGGTTCCGGGCCGGATCGAACCGGTTGAGGCCGTTGTTGGTTCCGGCCCATAGGGTTCCCGAACCGTCTTCATAGAGGCAGTTGATGAAATCATCGTTAAGGCCGGTCCCCGGTTCCGCTTTGATGTCTCCGGTGTACCGCTCGAAGGTCCCCCTGGCTTTGTCCATGCGGTTCAGTCCCGAACGTGTCCCCACCCAGAGGAATCCAGATTCCCCTTCGCCCAGCGACGTGACGATATTTCCGCTCAGGCTGGACGCATCCGCCGCGTCGTGCAGGTAGCGGGTGAACCGGCGTGTTCGCGTTTCCAGGCGGTTCAAGCCCCGATGGGTTCCGATCCACAGGACGCCGGGATTCCGGCGGTCCGGATGGATCGCGTAAATCCGGTTGTTCGACAGCGTCGCGGGATTCGCCGGATCGCTCGCGAAGTGCTCGAAGCGGCCGCCGCGGGGATCGTAGCAGTCGAGGCCGGACTCGTCCGTCCCCGCCCAGATCCGCCCGGCTCCGTCCCCGCAGAGGGCGAGGACGGCGCCGGGGCTCAGGCTTCGGGCGTCCTTCGGATCGTGGCGGAAGCGGCGCACGGTCTTGGTCTGCTCGTCGATTTCGTCGAGGCCCTCGTCGAATCCGATCCACAGCCGCCCCCCGTCATTCGTCCACAGGGAACGGACCTCGTTGCGGCTGAGGCTGCGGGAATCGTAACGGTCATGTTTGAAATGCGGGAACTTGGCCCGGGCGGCCAGGGACTTCTGGATGCCTCCCCGCGCCGTGCCCACCCACATGATCCCCGACGCGTCCCTGAGGAGGGACGTGATGTTGTCGTCGTCGATCGAATCCGGATCCTGGGAGTCGTGCTTCAGGATCCGGTATTCGCCGGTCACGGTGTCCCAGATCCGGAGGCCGCTCCAGGACGTGCCGATCCAGAGCCTTCCGTCGCTTTCCTCGGCGATCGCCGTGATTGGCGGCGAGACGAGGTCCTGAGGGTGATCCTTGTCACCCGTGAAACGGATGAATCGGCCGGTTTCGGGAACGAGGCGGTTCAGCCCGCCGCCCCGCGTTCCTACCCAGATCGTGCCCTGTCCGTCCTCGAATATCGACCAGACCGTATTGCTGCCCAGGCTCCGGGGATCGTTCGGATCGAAACGGAAATTGACCGTTTTCCCCGAGACGGGATCGATCCTGTACAGCCCGCCGTTCTGCGTGCCCGCCCAGATCAGGCCTTGGCGGTCCGCCAGCAGATCCCAGACGGCTCCTAAGCCGGAATCCAGGGGAACGCGGCTGAAGGTCCCCTTCGACCGGTCGAAACGATCGATTCCGTGGAGACGCGTGCCGATCCAGAGATCGGCGTTCCTGTCCTCCTGGACGGCGAGGACGATGTCATCGCCGAGGCTGGCCGGATCGGCCGGATCATGCGTATATTGGACGAAGACCTCTTTGTCCTTATCCAACCGGAAGAGCCCTTGGCCGTCCGTTCCTATCCAGAGGTCGCCGCGGCGGTCCTCGATCGCGGGGAAGACGATCGTCGGCCGGATGCGGACCGCTCCCTCCGCCTCCGAGGCGCTCGAAAAGAAACGGAATTCCCTTCCATCGTAGCGGGCCAGACCGGCCACGGTGCCAAACCAGAGAAAGCCCTCCTTGTCCTGAAGGATGCTGGATATTCCCGCGACCGGCGCTCCGCCGGATTCGGGGACGAGGCCCTCGAAGCGGATGTAGCGAGGGGGGAATGCGGCAAACAGGGACGGCGAAACGATCAGCGCGCACAATGCAAGAAACGCGGCAAGCCGCCGCCTCTTGATACCGCCCATAATGAGATGAGAATAATCGCGACTGCATCCCGAAGTCAATAAGGCGAGTTGACTGTCACTAAAATTGAAATATAGAATAATCGCGCCCAAACTGAATAAGTCCATTTTTAGGGAATGATCCCATGAGTACGTCATATCGATCCGGCGACCGCGTACTCGTCCGCGATCGGCCTTGGGTAGTGCGCGAAGTCAACGCCCCGACCTCGACTGAAGCTATTCTCGAGCTTCACGCCCTCGATTCCAGCCGTCCCGCCAAATTGACTGTCATCTCCCCACCCGAAGAGGTCGCCGTGCTTCCTAATCAGGCTGTTGAGTTCGACCTTCGGCTGTTGGATTCCTTTTCGGTTTGGTCTCGCGCTCACCGCATGATCGGAGCCACGCTGGTCCGGGAACCGGGTGTTCTCAGCGGCGTCCGTTTCGGACGAGTCATGCTTGAAGCATATCAACTCGCGCCCACGCTTCGGCTTCTAGCCAAGGTCAAGCCGTCTCTCCTTATCGCGGATGATGTCGGCCTTGGAAAGACAATCGAAGCCGGGCTCGCCTTGCTCGAACTCATGGCCAGAGGCCGGGCCTCTCGCGTCCTCGTCGTTACCCCTCCTGGCCTTATGGACCAATGGTATGATGAACTTCTTGATAAGTTCGGTCTCGACTTTGTCATCATCGATAACGCTTCCGGGCTATCCATGGTTCAGACGGGCCTTCCCGCCGGTGTCAGCCCCTGGGATGCACTGCCTCGGGTCATTACGTCTCTCGATTTTCTGAAGAAAGAAACTGTTCGTAACCGCGCCCTGCGTAAAAGATGGGACATCGTCATCGTCGATGAAGCTCATGCCCTCGCCGAATCCGGAACTCCCGATAATCCATACAGAACTCAACGAACGCGCCTGGGCGCCTCTCTCCGCAAGTCCTCGCGTGGTCTTATCCTCCTGACTGCAACGCCGCACAATGGTTATGCCCATTCCTTCCGCTCCCTCCTCGAATTAGTCGAACCCACTTTGGCGACTTTTCATGGTTCTCCCGAAAACCTAGAACGCCGTATTGAGACGGCCCGCGTCCGAAGGATGAAATCGCAGATCGTGCGCCACCTCCCCGACGGATCCGTTGTGCCGGTTTTTCCCATACGTCACGTCTCCGGCATTTCCATTAGTGCGCTGAATGACATCGAAAAGGAATTCCTTAATAAAGTTTCGGCTTACTGTTCGCGAACGGCTCGGCAAGCCCTCGAAACGGATGACGCGGAGCTCGTCGGTTTCGCCATGCAGATAATTAAAAAAAGAGCCATTTCGAGCCGGGCCGCTTTAAAAAAGACCCTGGAATACCGACTGGAATCCCTGCGTGCCGAAGAGATTCGCGAGGAGCCTCCGTCGCCCGCTGAAATTCGCGATCTCCGGACGGACCTCCCTCTATTAGAGGCCACTGCCGAGAGGACGGCCCTTCGCATCCTTAGAAGCGCCGTGCCTCGGGATGAACGGCGACGGAATTCTGAAATCAAGGCTCTCAATGGCATCAAGCGCATGATGACGAAGCTCCCGCCCGCTGATCCGAAGATCGAAGCCCTGATCACTAAGCTCAAGAGCGTTATCGCCTCAGAACCGACTGAAAAAGCAATTGTTTTCACCGAATATCGGGATACGTTGGAAGCCATTCAAAACCGCCTGGACGGAGACCCTGATTTTTGCGGCCGCTACGTCCTCTTTCATGGCGGTCTCAGCCGCAAGCAGAGGTTGGCGCGAGAAGCGATTTTCGAGAAGCCGGAAACTCGCCTTCTTCTAGCCACGGACGCCGCCAGCGAAGGATTGAATCTTCAGAAATCCTGTCGCCGGGTCATTCATTTCGAGCTCCCTTGGAACCCTAATCGGCTCGAACAGCGTAACGGCCGTGTCGACCGCTATGGCCAAACGCGGGAGCCGGTCATCCGCTATCTTTTCTATCCCGATAGTCCTGAGGATGACGTCCTGAATCGGATCGTCGGCAAGATCGAAGAAATGGCCAGGGCTCGGATTTCGACATCGGATATGCTCGGCATTCTTGAGGGGAAGGGCGACCTCCGTAAAGATCTTGTTGAGCTCGATCCTGAATCTGAAAACCTCGAAACCCGAAAAGCGAGACTCGTCAGGCTTTTCGAGGACCGGACCGCGGATTTTATACAAAGCGCGCAACCCCTTCTTGGCTTGAGCACGGGCGATCCGGCCGACGAGAGGCGGATCCATGCCCTCCTCCAAACGGCGGAACCGCTTCTTCCCGACGATACGGAGTTCGAAGAGATCGTTCTGTCTGCGTTGGGCCCATCCGCCTTCCACCGCGATCCGGCGAGAGACCATGTTTATCGCCTCAGTATTCCGTTGATTTCACGGGGAGAAAAAGTCCTGCCGTTTTACGCCGCGGCCACCTTCCGCCGCTCTGAGGCCGTTCGATATCGGACGGATGAAGTGGAATATATTACGCCCCTTCATCCGCTCGCCCGGGCGATCGCGGCCGATGCTCGTCGCCGTCTCCTCCAGGTCTATCCCGACGGTCGAGGACTCCCGCCTCGCCGACTCGCCGTTCGCGCCGTCTCCCCATCCGAGCCGCCTTCCGTTGTCTTTACGTTTCACGGCGCTATCGGCGACGAGGACGGCCCGGTCGAAGAACGGATCCTGGCCGTTCGGCTAGGGACGAACGGCGATGTTCTGGGCGACCCGATCGAAAATCTTCACTACATGACGGAGTCCTTCAATCCCCAAGAAGTCGATCCTTCGCTCGTCCAAATGATCTTTTCGGATTCCTTCAAAGCCATGAGGGACCGCGCCGGCGAAGAAGCCGCGCGCTGGCTTGCGGGTCGAGCAGAAGCAATGCGCTGCGACCGCCGGCGCCAAGCGGAGATCATGATGCACGAGCTCGAGCTCGACTCCGCCGACCGAATTCACGAAATTGAAGAGGAAGATAAGCGCAGCCGCGGCCTGATCGAGGAAGGCGGCCAACAGCGGCTCTTCTCGGAAGTCGGGGAGTTCTCACCTCAGAGCTTTGCAGCCAGGAAAGCTGTTGTCGAATCGTTTAGCAGACAGAGGCGGCAAGAGATTGAAGCTTTTACCAAAATAAGCGATCCTGAGCCGCCTCTGTCCATGGGAGCCCTTTTTCTCGTTCCCGAGGGAGCGGGCCGATGAGCCTCCGGCATATCCGAAACGTCAGGGGATTCTTGTCGGATTACTATATCGGCAGTGCCTTCGGAGGCGGCTCGGGCCGCGGCCGAAGAAAGAAACTCACCGACCGCGAAACCGATATCGCCTTCTTTCGCTTCCGCCGTATCCGCGAACGTGCCGAGGGCCGCGCGGCAGATCCAGCCGCATGCCGGGAACGATTTCTTCGCCCATTGCTTCGGGACGTCCTCAGTTTTCATCTTGGCGCGGGAGAAGACCGTATCCATGGTTTGTATCTTTCAGCTGAGGCCGAAGAGCACGGCGAAAAGCCCCTCCTTATCGCATACTGCGGTGCTTGGGACGAAGATCTCGATGCCGGCCGCGGCGCAGCCAATCCCCAGGCGTTAATCGAAAAAGCCATTGCTCATGCTAGAGTGAGCTACGGCTTCCTCCTGACCGGGGAAAGCGCTCGTCTTATCCGCGGCCAAGGCGAAGGTCCCAGGCGATCTTATCTCGAAGCCGATCTGGCCGGTTTAGCCGAGGATGAGAATCTCGCTTCTTTTTCCGCTTTTCTGCGCCTCTTTTCGCAGGCGACCTTCACCCCCGATGTCGAAGGCAAAACGGTCATCGACGAGATCGAGCGCGAGAGCCGTTCCCAGGCCGAAAAGGTATCCGACGACCTCAAGCGGGCCGTGTTTACGGCGGCGGAATCACTCGTCTCCGGCCTCATCGAGGATGCCGTCGCTTCAGGCCGGATCGGGTCCCTCCTTGATCTCATGGAAACAGACCTCCGGAACTATCGCGACGCCGCCCTGACCTGCCTGTACCGGATTCTTTTCATCCTTTATGCCGAGGCCCGGGACCCGCGCCTCGATGATCACCCACTTTACCGCCAGAGCTATTCTGCCCAAGGGCTGCTCGACGAAATCCTCGAGGAAATCTCGTTTGTTTGGCCGGCGAACCGTTCGACCTTATGGCCGCGTCTCCGAGCCCTTTTCCGTATATACGATAAAGGCTTGCCCCGCATCAGCCAATGGGAGAATATCCCTCCGCGGGGAAGCGATTTTTTCAGTTCTGAAACACCCGAAGGCAGGATTCTTCAAATAGCCCGTCTTTCCGACCACATTATTTCCCAAATTATGTTGGATCTGGCGACATCCGCCCCAAGGCCCGGCGTCGGACGCGAGCGCGTTTCCTTCCGAGAACTCGACATCGAAAACCTTGGCGCGGTTTATGAAGGCCTCCTAGAATTCGAACCCCGCATAGCTCGACAGACAACGCTTGACGTGCGCGTCCAAGGCCGGGTCTATGCCCTCGCTCCGGCCGACCTGATCCGACTCTGTGAACAAAAAGGGCTTTCTCTCCGCGGGGATTTCGCTCTCCTCGCGGGGACGTCCTGCGAACGATTCCATCCGGATTATGCGAGCGTCGAAGCGGAGGAGGAACTCGAAGAAGAAAATGAGAGCGCCGAATCCGAGCCTCTTCTCGAAGAACACGAAGAAGACAAGGCCGAAGCCGAAGACGATGGAGAGAGCGTCGAACGGGGCGCTCCCGCTCATTTGATCCGACGCCTCGAGCCCGGGATGTTCCATTTCGTTCCGGGTCCATCCCGAAAAGGTTCCGGATCTTTCTATACCCCTCGGCCGCTCGTCCAGGATCTCGTCCGCCATGCCCTTGGACCTCTTGCCGAAGACAAAACGGCCGCTGAAATCGAACGCTTCCGCATCCTTGATCCTGCTTGCGGCAGCGCTCATTTTCTTGTTGAAGCCATGCGTTTCCTTGGACAGGCTTTGCACCGCGCTTATGTCAGGGAAGGGAACGGAAAACCGCCGCAGGAATTCAGAAGCACGATCGGCCCGGGCTGGGATCCGGACTGGCGGGCATCGGACGAAGACGCCCGGGCTTCCAACTCCGAGGCGCGCGCCTGGTGCAAGCGACGGGTAGGCGAACGTTGCCTGTTCGGCGTGGACCTCAATCCGACCGCCGTTCAGCTCGCTCGCGTTGCCCTCTGGATCGAATCGGCGGCTGGCGATCGGCCTCTGACCTATTTCGAGCATCATATCCGGTGCGGGAACTCGCTCCTCGGAACATGGACGGATCGAATTGATATATCTCCGGTTTCATATAAAGAAAAGAGAAGGCCGGACAAGACCTCGCCTCGCTATGTTCTTGAAAGAAAGAAAATTCCATTTCCTCTTTCAGAGCAGAAGGGACTACGCCTTCAAATGGGTATATTCCAGAAGCATGTGCATAGTGCTTTATCCGAGGCGGCGAAGTTGAGGCGGTTGATCGACACAACCGATCCGGAAAGCCTACGGCGGGAAGGGAAAGACCCGGATAGCATCGGAGAACAGGAATATAAAGAAAATCTCCGCCGCCGGGCGGGCGAAATCCTCGCCGCCGTCAGGTTCCTCTTCGATCTTCGTTCAGCCTCCGCATTCGTCCCGGAAATTTGGACCGAGTGGGATTTTCTCTGCGAAAAAGCCATATCATCTGATGACCTCCGCTCCTACGCCGAAGCTCAGAACTGGTGGCCGGATTTCGAGAAAGTTCGCGACCGGGAACGCTTTTTTCACTGGGAGCTCGAATTCCCCGAAATTTTCCTCGATGAAGGACGGCCGGGTTTCGATGCCGTCCTCAGTAACCCGCCGTGGGATAAAATCAAGCCCGACCGAAAAGAATTCTACGGCCGGTCCGATATTCTGATCCGGGTTTTCAAAGGCGGAGATCTCGACCGACGGATCGGAGAGCTCAACCTTGCCGATCCGTCACTTGTCCCGGCTTTCAAATCCTATGAAGATCGAATAAAGACAGCCGCCCTTACTCTTAAGAAAAGCGGCGATTTTGCCTTTCAAGATTGGTTCATAGATGGGAAGAGTACCGGGGGAGATCCCGATCTTTTCAAGTTCTTTGTCGAGCGGGCATGGAAACTCGCCGCCGCCGACGGCCGGGTCGGTTTTATCGTTCCTTCGGCAATCTATAACAACGAGGGCTGCACTGGACTGAGACATCTTTTGCTCGACGAGACTCATATCGAACGGTTTTATGGTTTCGAGAATAGGAAGAAGATTTTCCCGATCCATTCGAGCTATAAATTCGTCAGCCTCGTTTTCCGAAAAGCTAAGCCAGAAGGAGTCGGATTCCAAGCGGCATTCATGCGCCATGATCTTGAAGAGCTCGATGAGGCGGCGCTGTGGCGCGAGCCTGGGAAATCGAAAGTTTTACCCGGCCCTAATCCATGGGCCGTTTCAGTAATGCGGGATGAGCTCGAGCGGCTTTCTCCGGGAACTCTGGCTTTTCTCGAATACCGAAACCCCCGCGACAGAGAAATTCTTTTAAAGATGTACGAAGGCCGCCCGCTTTTCGGCGACCAAGGGTCGGGCACCTGGAACACTCAGTTTTACACCGAATTTCATATGACCAACGACCGCGATCTCTGGACCGACTCGAAAACAGGAAAATTATGGAATCCGCGACAAATTTTGGGAGCGGTGCCGGGTACGAAAGATCGCTCGCCCTTTTACGAACCCGCAGCCTGGCCCGAGATCCGCGCCCGCATGGCTGAGAAAGGCTTCTGGCCCCTCTATGAAGGGAAGCACATCGAGCAATTCCTAATCGACATTAGGCCCATCGAACGCTGGGTCAGCCTTGCCGAAGCCAAGAATAAAAACGGCCACCTCCCTGATGCGGATCCGAAACTTGTTTTCAGATCGATCGCAAGTAATACTAATGAACGCACGTGCATCGCAGCAGCACTGCCAGCGCAGGCGTGCTTTGGTCACTCCCTTTATGGCTGTAAATCAGATGTTGCCAGAAATGTTATAGTTTCAGTGGCAAATACCTTCTCCTTCGATTTCACGTTCAGATTTCGTGTTTCCGCCAATGTCAGTCCTATGTACCTTAAGTTGCCGCCAATTCCAAACATCCCGGATTATTCCGCCTTAGAAATGATGTCTACGCTGAGCGCACTTGAGCTTGGAAGCGAGCACATGACTTCAAATGATGCGATGAGGCCAAGATTATGGAAAATCAATCGCACGGTTGCCGAAGCCTATGGCCTCACTCCTGACGACTTTGGATATATACTTTACACATTTCCAGTCTTTGCCCGCAAGCGGCGAGACTTTTATGCGTATCTCCAGCAGAAGGTTTCAGAATGGAAAGAAGAAATTCAAGCAATGAAGCCCATAGTAAGAAAATACCCAATTTCTGAACTGTCGGAAATCCGCGTTGCCGCTGAATCGAGAAAAAAATATAAAAAAAACGGGGGCAAGAATGGTTCTCCATAAAGTCGGTAAATCAGGCTGAGTATGGAAGAAATTCACTATAGAACGGACATAAAATATTTCATAAACATGGTGGGCATGTCTTCCGTGGGAATAGGTCCGGTTACGGTTGACGGAAAATACGCCCTAATATTAGTTCATCCGACTAATTCGATTGCAGTTGCTCCGCCCGCTTGCAAGGAACACCCGACATTCAAGGAGATCGTTTTTTATACTAATTGTCGAGCCTATGAGCACGACCTTCCGGCCTTTATCTTGCCTGAAAGAAGAAAAGCCCTTTTGAAGCCTATAGAAAAAGGGAGAGCGGCAAATATAAACGATTCTTATTACCAGAGTCTTGAAATGGGCTATGAAGCCATTAATAGCATCCGACTTGGTCCCTTGGCTTATGTCAACTTCCGCTGGCCTGGTTTTAATGTGGAGGTTGATATCCCGTATACAACGAAATATTCCCACGTTGCGAAAGAGCTGAGTTTGTACAGCACCGCAATACGCCAGTTGGATCCACTTTCAGAATTTCTATGCTATTACAGGATTATCGAAAGCGTGACGCTTTCAAATGGAAAAGACTGGATATCACGAAATCTTATCAGGCTGAAGAAATATGATTATGGTTTTCTTGAATTTGGCACCGACACGCAACTTGGACAAATAAGAACAAAAAGAACTAACATTTTCAGCATCTATAGGAATCGCGCATTAAAAAGGATTGAAGATCTAAAAAACAAGCTGGGCGGGAGAAGCATAGCGGATTATTTTTATTATGAAAATAGATGCGGCATCGCGCACGGAAAAACCGGCGTAAAAGAATACGATTTCGGATTCAATATAGAAGAGATCGCAAAGGACGTTTATATCCTAAAACTTCTTTCAAGAATCGCAATTGAAAATAAAATGGCTGAGAAGAAGCGATGAGGAAACGCGCGGTCCGGTTTTCCTTAAAAGCCGATACCACAAACTTATTAGGACGGGCGGTATTTAGCTTCCCTTTGCCGGCTATTTGGGTAAAGGCGACATAGCGCTTTATCTTACGAGCCAAGATTTGCCATTTGGCAATAGCTCAGGAGCGAATGTACAAATATCATACTATTATGGCCAACACTTGACATTAATGTAATAATAATATAACATATTTTTGAACAGAACTTGGGAGGTTATCATGACACCACAATCGGCTCAATCCGCCTATAACGAGATCGTTGAGCACATTAAAGACCAAGGCGGGAGTTGTTCCGTTTGGTATGCGGGAATCGCATCGGACTGGCAAGATCGTCTTTTCAATGGGCATCAAGTTCCCAGGCAAGGCCATTGGTATATAGTTCGGCAATGCTACAACAATGCTGATGCTCGGAATGCTGAAGATGCCTTGTTAAAACTAGGTTGCGATGGTGGAGTTGGGGGCGGCGATCAAAGCACGATCTATGTTTATGCTTATTTAAAAGGAATTCAGACCAATCCATAGATCCTTCGTGTTGAAATGCGACCGCTCGAAAAGGAGACTCAATGACCATCACACATGAAGAACTGGCAGAACGGCTGCGAGAAGCTCGGGAAGCATCCGGATTTACCCAAGAAGATGTTGCAAAGGCATTAGGCTTGGTTCGGCCGGCGATTGCCCAGATCGAAGCGGGGAGACGAAAGGTCTCGAGCATCGAACTCATGACTCTTTCCCGGTTGTATGGCAGGACCCCCCAGAACTTTTTCGATGAGGAGTTCGAGCGAGAAGGGATTGCGTGCATTTGGAGGGCCATCCCGGAAGCTCATAAGGATCCGGCCGTTCAGAATGGCATGAGCCGAGGCATCGAGATTATTAATACGATATTGGACCTAGAAAAAAACCTCGGGCATGTTCGCTTGAGCTCTAATCTCCCAACCAGAAAGCTCGCGTCGCCGCGTAATAAATGGGAGGCAATTCAACAAGGGCAATATATCGCCGATCAGGAACGCAAACGCCTCAATCTCGGAATTGACCCGGTCGATAATCCTGCAGCCGTTTTAGAAAACCAAGGAATTCTGGTCTTAGCCCTAGAGTTACCCAATGGAATCTCCGGATTCACGTATCGTTCGGATCCGGCGATCGTCTGCGCCGCGAATGTTTCGGACGCCCTAGTTCGTCAACGGTATTCCCTCGCGCATGAATATTGTCATGCTGTCTGCGATATGAGTGAAATAGCCGGAATCGTCACCCGGGCTGAGCACAAAAAGGATAACCGAGAAGTAAGGGCAGACGTATTTGCATCCTGTTTCCTCATGCCCGAGGATGGCGTGAGAGGTTTCTTAGCTAATCGAGGTAAGGCCCAACCATCGAGGATTCCCGCTCCGCAAATGGTCAAGGAGGAGCTTGTCGAATATTCCGTCAGGAGATCGGAACGCGCTCGGGAAATCGATTTTATCGATGTGGTGATCCTGGCGAAAACGTTTGGCGTGAGCCGTGAAGCAGCTCTTTGGAGACTTCGCAACCTTAACCTCATCAACGCTCACAAACAAGAAAATCTTAGAGATAGAGAGGAAGAAGGATTCGGAAAGAAGATCATTGATCTATTTGCAAGCTTGGATTTAGTATCCAAAAAAACGCGCAGGACGCCTTTGCAATACGCCGAACAAAGGCTCTTTTCCCTGGCAATCGAAGCCGCCGACGCCGGACTGATCAGTCGGAGCAAGCTGGTTGAGCTTCTGAGAATGGCTGGCCTGACGGAAGAAGATATTTTCGAGCTTCCTCAGGCTCGCCGCTACCGGAAATAAGACAGGCGCAATCGTGAGCGAGGAAGAAACCCCGTCGCTTCTCATCGACGCCAATTCCCTCATAGATCTTATCAAGCTGTCCATGCTCATTCCTGTTACTGAGATGGCCGATTATCATTTTCTGGTCACCGAGGAAGTCATCATGGAAATCAAATGGCCTGAACAGGTCAGAGTACTTGATGCCTCTCTCCAGAACGGCATGCTACGCCGGATTTCACTGTCTTCCTTGGAAGAATTGGCTTTATTCGCCCGCCTTCATCAGATCCTTGACTTGGGAGAAGCCGCAAGCCTTGCCTATGCTGCGGTCAACGCCTGCTACTTGCTTTCCGATGAGACGCAGGGAGCGTTTATGCGGGAAGTCCGCAGACATATTGGAGAAAAAAGGCTTGTCCGAACGGCGACCCTCTTGGCTCAAACGATTGATTCTCATATAGTATCCGTAGTGGATTTGAGCGCTCGCTTGGGATTACTCCGGGCAACGGCAGCGAGTTCAAGGGAAAAAGACGATGTGGAACATCTCGCTCGAGTTCTCGATCGAGTCAAGAAGCTGATAAGCGGGGGGAAATGATACATGAGCATTAATATTCCACAGGCCGTTCATGACCTCATCAGCGAATACCGGCGGTTCCTGAAGACGTCGTATCGCTTCCTGGATGACCATCTGCGACGGCAATTCGAAGAACACCTGGCCCGGACGGACGTCATCGTTAAAGGGCCTTATGTTACGCTGGCGCCTGAATTCAAATCCGGCCGGACTCTCCGAGAACTTATCGATGGCGGGTTCATGCTGTCCGACCTTTCCCGAATCCGGTGGGCATTCAGCGAGAGCCCTCTTTATGGACATCAGGAACGTGCTTTTTCAATAGGTCGCTCGGAAAAATCATTCGTCATAACGACGGGAACCGGCTCCGGGAAAACGGAAGCGTTTCTGCTGCCTATCTTCGATGGTATTATCCGCCGAAAACGAGACGGGGCGAGAGGTGTCCAGGCAGTTTTTCTCTATCCCATGAACGCGCTTGCTAATGATCAGCTGGAACGCCTCCGAAGGATGTTTAGAGGAACCGGAGTTGATCTTTCATTCGGTATGTATACTGGCGACAGCGACGCGGCCGGGCAAAATTTACGGGAAGCCCCGGCTGAGACGGAAAGGACGACGCGTCTAGCGATCCGCAGAAATCCTCCGGATATCATCCTGACGAATTATAAACAACTCGAGTTCTTGCTTGTCCGAAAAGACGACCGGGATTTGTTTACTCCGTCGCTGCGCTATCTTGTTCTCGACGAAATTCATAGCTACAGGGGGGCGCTGGCCACGGAGATCGCCTGTCTGATCCGGCGGCTCAAAGCGCACGCCGGCTTAAGGCCGGGCGCCTTGACGGTCATGGGGACGTCGGCGACCATCGCTTCGGGAGACGGAGGTGCCGAAGCCCTCTCCGCATTCGCTTCGACGCTTTTTAGTGAACCCGTACGGATCGAAGATATTGTCCGAGAGTCTTATGTCGAGGGGATCGATTCCGCGGAAACCTGGATGCCGGTTGCGCCGGAATTATCGGAGAATGATCTCTATCACTTCGATGTCGATGACGATTCTGCGGTTGCCTCCTTGGCCGAGCGATTGATGGGGAGGGAATGTGCGACCGGCGTGCCAATCGCGGAACGCGTAGCGAAAACTCTATCTGGAAATCAGATCGTTCAAGCAATCGAGAGAATCTTCGCTGAACCGGCATCTCTCGATCAGGCGGCCCGGGCAGTCCAAGCCATGTTCGAGGAGAGATCTGCGCTGCCTCTTGACGCGGTGCGCCGCGAGGTTGAAGCGTATCTCCTGGTCGGCAGTATCGGAGATGAGAAGCATCCGCCCCGCCTTCGACCCAAACTTCATACGTTTTTTCATGGCGTCTATGACGTCTCCCTGTGTACGAACCCTGCATGTAGGTCGCTTGTGCCTCAGGGAGGAGCGATTTGCGGCCGATGCGATTCTGTAGCGAGGCCGGCGGCCTTGTGCCGGACGTGCGGTCAGGACTTCGTCAAAGTCCGCTTCGGTCGCGAAGGCGATGACATGCCCGTCGGGACGGGCGATTTCTTCAGCGACGAAAACACGGCCTTTTTGACCCATGAAATCCGTGAGCTCCCCGATAAGGCCGTCGGCGATGAAGGAGAGACGGAAAGAGAAGAAGGTCAGGAAGAGACTCGTACACAAAGTAGTGCTAGGCGCAAGGAAGAAGCGGAAGCTAAGCTGGATAGAATCGGCTTTTGCCTGGGTTGCGGTCGGATTTTAGAAGAAGGCGCCTCGTGTGCGGTCTGCAACAAACCATCAATCCCTATGCTCATGCATCGGGGGAAACTCAACACGTGTCCCGCATGCGGCGATACTTATACCCGCGGCGATATCGTCACTCCCCTTCGAACTGGAACGGCTTCCTCCGTTTCCGTCCTGACGACTCACCACATGGACGAATTGGAGGGAAATGACAGGAAGCTATTGGTCTTTGCCGATAATCGCCAGGACGCCGCTCATCAAGCCGGTTATACGGCCGATAAACACCGGGCCGTAGCCCTTCGTCATAGTATCGCCCAGGAGGTCAGAACCTCGGGTGACCGGGGCGTCTATCTGGATGAGCTTCCTCAGAGGCTTTTCGATTCATATCAAAATCTGGCGATCATTCCCAGGAGACCGACCCTCCCTGAAAAAGAAAATTGGTTATTTGCCCTGAAATATGAGTCCGCTAATGAATTCACCCGTTATAGCCGGCAGCGTGCTTCGCTTGAAAATCTCGGCATCGCGGCCGTAGATTATGAATTTCTCGATGAGCTTTGCGAAGATAAGAGGTTATTAGGCGCCGCTCAAAAACTCCAACTCGATGGTTCGACCGCAGCGAGCCTCGTTCGAGCTGTCCTCGACGTCATGAGAAAAAGCCGAGCCGTGGCCTATGATTTCTTTCAGGAATACGTCGATCCCAACAGAAAGCGCCGCTATCGCGAGCTTGAGTCCGAGCCTTACAGCATTCGTTTTGCCGAAAGAGATCGACACCCACGGGCTTTTGCCTTTGACAGGCCCGATCATATCCGCAAGTCAGGGCGCCTGGTTGGATTCGTTCAAGAGAACGCGAGGTCCGGACAATTGACCGCTCCGCAGAAGATTGTGGCTCGAATTGCCGGCGGCAGAGAACAAGCCGAGATTTTCCTGAGGGCGATAATCCCACTTCTTGAAGAACTGGGGATCTTGGTCCATATCCCGGATTTCCCTATTCCCGCGAAGGAACGCACTCCGGGGATACGTCCCTTACAGATAAGTCCTCGTGTGATCCATTTCCATTTTCCGAAACATGGTTTCAGATGTAATGCGTGCCAAACGTGGCGTCCTTATGACCTGCCGACGTGCCCGACTCCAAAGTGCGTGAACGGCCGTCTGGTTCCGTCGGCTCGAGACGAAGATAATTATTATGTTAGATCTTATCTTGAGCGATCCCCTCGCAGACTCGCCGTTGCGGAGCACAGCGGCCAGATTTCGGGTGAAGACCGGGCCAAGCGGGAGACAGAATTCAAGGAAGGGCGGCTGGACGTCCTTATCTGCACACCAACACTCGAGCTGGGCGTCGATATCGGGCCGCTACTAACGGTTGTTCTCAGAAACGCCCCTCCCAAGCCCGCTAATTACGCCCAGCGCGTCGGGCGGGCCGGCCGCCGCTTACGCATCGGGTTCGCGAGCACGTTCTGCGCCGGAGGCGCGCACGACCGTCATGCGTTTGAAGGTCCTGAATGGCTTGTGGCTGGGCGATTTGACCCACCCCGCTTGAGGTTGGATAATCCCAAGGTCGTCCGTCGACACCTCCGATCTTACATTCTGGAATGTCTTGAATCGCAGTTGCCGGGTCGAATGGGAGACCTCCTTGATGACCTCCGTGTGCCGACGAAATGGAAAGCCGAATCCGTGGACGGGTTGTTCGCGGAGATCGGACGCCGCCGGGCCGATCTGATCGCGATTGCGGCCGAGCTGTTCGACCGCGATCGATTCGAAGGCAGAGCGGTCGGTTTCGGCGAATCTGATGCAAGCGATGTCGTCGATGGACTCAAAGAAGATCTGACTCAGGTATTCGAGAGTTGGTGGCAGAGAGTATCTCAACTTGACCGGGAGTACAAAGATTACGCGACGATCGGATCGCCCCGTCAGGACGACAAGAAAGCGGCGGCCCGCAAACGGGCTTACTACGAAATTACACAAGATCCTGAACGAGCTTACACGCTTAATTATTTATCAACTAAGGGTCTGTTGCCGGCTTACCAATTTCCTGTCGACACATTCAGTCTCGATCCCGGTGTTTCCGATACTCCAACTCTACTTAGGGCTTCGGCGATCGCCCTTGAGGAATTCGCCCCAGGGAATTTCGTTTATGCCAACGGGCATAAGCTGAAATCTATTCGCGTTCTTTTTCCGGGAGGTCCAGGAATTCCGGTTGGAGGCCCGGGCCGGAGCGACGCGGAAGCTAGCGGCCGGCTCCAGGCTTTTCATTTCTGCGATGAATGCGACGAGGTAGTTGAATCCGGCAGAAACCATTGCCCAAGATGCCGGGAGCCGCTCCCGGGCGCAACCGACGTCATTTTCGTCGATGCTTTCGAGGCTGAGGACAACCTGAAAATCGGCTCCGATGAGGAATCACGACAAAAAGAAAGCCAAGAAAGGCGAGAGTCCTTGCTTGCGGAATCCGCCGAGAAAAGCCTGCTTCACCCATATCAACTTACTCCGGTTGAACATCTGAAGCAGGCGGAAGTTCTTATTACCAACTGGGGGCGGCTTGAAAATAAAACGGGCCGTGGCAATCGCTTTTGGCTTTGCCCGGAATGCGGAAGGCATTTGGTCCACAATCCCGATGATCCGAAAAAGAAGAAGCTTGTCGAGGAATGGAGGGCTCATCATAAGCGTTTCTGCTCAGGAGAACCGGCTTCGCTCGTCCTCGCCTACAAGTTTGAAACGGATTGCTTGATTTTGAATATTCCATCGAGAGCAGACGTCCAGACGATCGGCCGGTCCGCGTTTTCTCCGACGTTGGTCACCTTGGCAGAAGCCTTGTTAAGCGGAGCGGAAAGCCTGCTCGAGCTAGAATCCGGAGAAATATTCACGTTCGTAAGAAAATGTCCCAAGGCGGCCGTCTCGGATCAGATCGTTTTCTACGAGACTGTGCCGGGAGGCGCCGGATATCTTGAAGAAATGGCGAACCGCTTGCCAAAAGTGGCTGAAGCCGCAATGGGGCGGCTCTTCGGGCATTCCTGCCGGAAAGCCTGTTATCTATGCTTAAAGCGCTATGGCAATCAGCGCTGGCATGCGTTTTTCGATAAAGATGCTGTTCGAGACTTGCTGGTCATCCTCTCCGAACAGGAGCCCGTCCAAGCCCAGGAAGGCCAAAACGGTGCCGGTTTAAAAAAGATTTTGGAGATGATTAAAATGCGGCAGGACGGCTTCGAGGAATCCGTGCGCCGATATCCTAAAGGCGAGATCGAGGAACCGCTTCGCCGCGCTCTCGAGCGAATAGAAGGCCTGCCACCGGGATTACGCGACTTCGAGATCAAAGACGATCGCGATCGCCTGGTTACGGTTCCCGATTTCGCCTGGCCGGACGCAAAGCTCGCCGTATACTGCGACGGCTTTGCCATCCACGGCAATCGCGAAATCCTTGAGCTCGACGCACAGAAACGCAATTTCATCCAAGGCCGCGGGTGGACCGTTCTGATCTACTGGGGGCGGGTCATCCTGAAAAATCCTGACACCTGCGCTAAACAAGTTGAAGAAATATACAGACAGAAGGCTGGCGGCGCAAAATGATGACAATGCAATCCAACATCGTAAAAATTTGTTTCATCGCCTAAAGGGCGGATTGGTTTTCACCGGAATTATTACCGGACGTCGTATTTGACGAACGCGGCAAACGCGGCGGCGAAAGCCAGCAGGCCGAAGCCGGCCAGGAGGCCGAGCCCCGGAAGCGACCCGGCGATCCGGGCGCCGGCCGATTCTTCCTTGTATTCGAAGCGCGGCATGTCGCCGACGTCGACCGGCGAGTTCCACCAATCCGTGAGCGGATCTTTCTTCACCAGGGCCGCTGTCTTGGCCCGGACATAATCCCAGTAAGCCCTGTCCCAGAGTCTGGCCAGCTCTGCGAAATGCTTCCGGTTCCTCAGCCCCGTGGAGGTGAGGTCGGCAGCGAGGTACGAGAAATCCGCGGCCGGCGAGGCCATGGAGAACGTTTTTGCGAGCTTCGATTGGGCTTCTTCCTTGCGGGCGAGGTCGTCCCGCAGGACATTCGCCTTCGCGCTCTGGACGCGGTTGGCCTCGTCCCAGGCGGCCTGGACTTCCTTGGTCCGGGCTTCTAGCGCTTCCTTGAACGCCGGATCCTTCTCCGCCCGGGCTTTCGCCTCGGCTCCGAACGAGTTCTTGGTCAGGGCCGGATATTTCTTGTAGAATTCCCGCAGGCGTTCCTTCACCAGCTTCTGACCCAATTCGTCGCGGTCCACATCGGTCAGGCGGGCCGTCTCGCGGCCCACCTTGATCCGCGACGGCGCGGGAGATACGAGCGAGGCCAGGTACGGGCTCAAATTGGGCAGGACCAGGACGAAGACGACCCAGGCGCAGAGCGAAGTCATGATCGAAGCTGACGAGGAGTGATGGAGGGCGGAGATGAACAGGCCCAGAACGAAGAAGAAAGACACGTAGAGCGCCGCGCCCACAAACAGAAGCCCCAGGGCCGCCCAGTCCGCCCCGCTCCAGGCCAGGCGGGGCGTGAGAAGGATGATGATCTGCCCCAGGATAAGGGCCACAAGGAAAGGCGCCAGCAGAGTGAGCGTCCCGCCGACGACCTTGCCGAAGAGGATTTTCGCCCGCGGCAGGCCGTTGGACAGCATGAGCTTGAGCGTGCCGTCCTCCTTCTCGCCGCAGACCGCGTCGTAGGAGAAGACGAGGGCGGCCAAGCTGAGGAGGATGGCGACGATGAAGGTCAGGTCGATCAAGGGGAACATGACCGGCAGGGGGTCGTCGTCGAACTCCTCGATGTTGACGTCCGAAGAGATGCCGCGGACCAAGGCGTAGGAGGGGAGCGGCGGTTGCGCCGGTTGAACAACGTTCCGGAGACGGTTGAAATGGGCGTAGGACTTCAAGTAGTTCTCGATCTCGGACCGCCTCATCGAGAACTCATCGACCTTTCTCACGGCGTCGTTGGCCAGGACGAGGACCGCGACGGGGACGACGATCAGGACCAGGGCCGCCACCGCTGCGAAGCGGAAGGAAAAGACATTCGCTCGAATTTCCTTTTTGATCAGAGCGCTCAACATCCGGATCCCCCTAACGCACGTCGTAGCGGACGAAGGCTGTGTGCGCGAAGGCGAAGAAAGCGATCGCGAAGACCGCCAGCCAGGCCAGGTCGAACAAGCCTCCCTGGGCCAGGACCTGCCCGACCGATCGGTATCGATACGCGAAAGCGGCGTGGATCTTCTCCCCTCGGTCCATTTCCTTGAGCACGATGTTTTTATAACGGACGACGCTATCTTTGAGAAAGCCCTCCTCCGAAATCCCGGTTCCGGCCATCTCGGTCGCGGCATAGACGAAGCTCGCCGCGGGCGAGATGCGATTGATGTTCTTCGACAGACGGACGAGCTTGTCGAACTTCATCCGGTAATCGGCCTCGAGCTTGTCGAATTCGCTGTTGACGGCATCGAAATGCGCTTTGCGCGCGGCATCCCAGACGGGGGCGCCCTTGCCTCGCCCCTCCGTGATGGCCAGCAGCACTTCGCGCGTCCAGATCTGCTGGCGCTTCTCGCTCAGGGCCTTGACCGAAGGAACATCGACCATCTGCCGCGCCAGGAGCGTCCCGAGGTTGGGAAGAACGAAGACGGCCACGGCCCAGACGAGCAACAAGACGATGAGCGATGACGCGGCTTTTTTGGTCAGGGTCGAGACGAGCAGGCCCAGGCTCAAGAACAGAGCGATGTAGAGTAGCGTCACTGACAGTAAAAGGAGGGCCCGCAGAGCGCCGCCCAAGCCGAATTCGATCTGGGGATCCAAGCCCATCACGGCGAAGCCGAGCAGGGTTACCAGGACGAAGGGAACGGCCAGGCTGAGGTAGTTCCCGAGCCATTTCCCGGCCAGGACCGTCCCGCGCGAGACCGGATTGGAGAGCATGAGGCGCAGGACGCCGGTCTCCTTCTCCCGGCTGACAAGGTCGAAGCCGAGGAGGAGGGCGACGAGCGACAGGACGACCTTCACGACATAGACAAAATCGGGGGCCGGGAAAAAGGCGAAGATGGCGTTGCCCGACTGCTGGCCCGCCCGGACTTCGATGCCGAGCGCATTGACCTCGAAGGACCGGGTCATGGCCTCGTCCAATCCCTTGGCGAATATGGAGAGGGGATTCGGCGCTAAGACGGCAATCGGCTCGCCCGGCTTGGGCCGGATGAGCTGGTAGTCGGCCAGGCGGCTTTTGTAATCGCGGGCCATGACGAACAGGCTGGTGAAGATGAGGACCGAGGTGAGGAGGATGACGATGAAGAACTTGTAGCTGACCAGGTTGGCCATGATCTCCTTGCGGACCATGGTCCGAAACGCGCCGGATGGACGGCCGGGCATTCCTTCCTCCTCAGGCCGAGAGCGGCTCCGATTTCATGTAGTCGATGTAGATCTTGACCAGGTCCTCGAACTGCAATTCCTCGCGCGTCCTTTCGAGCACCAGCCGGCCTTCCTTCATGATCCCGACCCGGTCGCCGATCTCCTTGGCCCGGAAGATGTCGTGGGTGGACATGAGGATGGCCTTTCCTTCGCTCTTGAGCTCGGCGAGGATCTCCAGGAACTCTTCGGCCGCCTTGGGATCGAGGCCCGAGGTCGGCTCGTCGAGAAGAATGGCCGGAGCGTCCTTGATGATGGCGATCGAGATGCCGAGCTTCTGGCGCATCCCCTTGGAAAAGGTCTTGACCCGCTGCTCGAAGGCCTTTTCCTGAAGCGACACGCGGCGCATGACGTGGTAATAGGCGTCCTTGCCCAGGTTCGCCTTTCCGCCGAGCTTGGCGAAGAACTCGAGGTTCTGGCGGGCGGTGAAATTGCCGTAGAGCATGACGTTCTCGGAGACGAAGGCGACGTATTTTTTAGCATCGAGCGGATCCTTGGTGACGTCGATGCCGTTGATAAAGCACGTTCCCGTGGTGGGTGGGATGAAGTTCAGGAAGAGGTTGATCGTCGTTGTCTTGCCCGCGCCGTTCGCGCCGAGCAGACAGTAGACCTCTCCGGCCTTGACGTCCAGGTTCAAATGGTCCAGAGCGAGCACCCCGTCCTCGTATCGCTTGGAGAGATCATCGGCTTTGAGGATGACGGTTTGTTTCGACATCGCGGGCTCCTTTGAATCTATATCGCTTCGAAATCGGGGACACGTACCGAATTCAAGAGAATTCGGAACATGTCCCCACTCTCTTATCGCCGTGTCAGCTTGATGCCGAAGACGACGATCCCGACCAGCAATCCGACGAGCAGCAGCACCAGGAGGCTGATGCCGAGGACGTTCGTCTTCGAGGCGACGTGAACGCGGACGATCTTGTCCTCGGATTCCACCTTGCGGTTGTCGGCGCTGCACTCGGTCTTGATCTTGGGCTCATAGTCGCCGACCGCGACGTCCGCCGGCGGCACGAATTTCAGCGTGACGACCTCGTCCTTGCCCTGCTCGAGGGAGGCAATCAGGTCGGGCTGGATCTCGGAGCGCCAGTTCAGCGGGAGGTCGGTGACGATCCGGATGTTGTTCAGCTTCCGCGTCCCGGCGTTCTTCACCCGGACCTCCATCGACACCGAATCGCCGACCTTGATCTCGTGGTAGAGGTTGACGGCCTGGACTTCGATCTTGCCCACGCCCCTCGGGATGAGCTCTAGCTTGACGCTTCCCGCCTTGAGGCTTTGGATGTCCTGAGGCCCGATGGCCGGCTTCTTGGCCAGGAGGGCCTGGAGCGCGGCGGCCTGGTCGAGGTCGAGGGCCAGGGCGTAGAACTCGAGGGGCTTGTCGATGAGGACCTGGGCGTCGGCATTCTTGGGCAGATAGAGCTTGAGGGAGAGCTTCATGCTGGTGACGCCCTCGGTGAACTTGATCTGGGACAGGCGGGCTTGGGTCGAGGGATCGCTGAATTCGTAATTGATCTGGTGAGGGAGGTTAGCGATCTCGAGCTTAAAAACGTTGGCCTCGCCCGAGAACTTCTCGAGAGACAGGTCGTACGTCGCGGTGCTCTCGAGGTCGGCTTCCTGGGAGAACTGGGCCGAGTTGATGGTGACGATATTGGCGCTCACGCCCTTCTGGAGGAAGACGGCCGTGCTCTCGTTCTTGCCCGAGTAGAAGACGTTGATATCGAGGTTCTCGACGTCCTTGAGGAGCTGGAAGGTCGCGTCCTGCTGCGTTTCGAGGGGCAGGGAGGCAATCGTTTTCTCGTAGGGATCGGAGATGATCTTGCCCTCCGACTTGAGCGAGACCGAGACATCCTTGATCTCTTTCATGAAGTCGAGCGGGAACAGGTCCTCGGCGCTGATGTTGAGCTTGGCCAGCTCCTTGAGCTCCTTGGACGAATAGCGGAGCGTCACCCGAACGAATTTCTTCCCGCCCTGGTCCTGAAACTTCACGGCGCTGGCGACCGAGATGCGGGCCTCGCTGCCCATGAAGTTGATTAGGGCTTGCTGGTAATCGACCTGGGCCTGGAGGTAGGCGGTCTGGATCAGGGCGAATTCCTGCTCGGACGTCAGCCCCTGCTCCTTGAGCTTGAGGGAGCGCTCGAAATCGCCCTTGGTCTTCTCGAGCTGCAGCTGGGCTTTTTTGAGCGTCAGGAGCTTCATGGTCTGGGATTGTTCCTGGGCCGCGAGCGGAGCGAGTCCTCCCGCGAAGGCCAGGAGAACGAGGACGGCGATGACGTGTCTCTTCATGATCTTTCCTCCATGGCGTCGATGAGTTTGATGTTCTTTTTCTCGAGGCTCGTGCCCATCGCTTTTTCCAGACGGGCGATCGAGAGCGTGTGGTCGATGAGGGCGCTGAGCTCCATGAGCCTGGCGTTGGCCAGGTCCCTCTGATAGGAGAGGACGACGAACGTCGTGGTCAAGCCCGCTTCGAGCTTGGATTGTTCGGCGGCCAGCTTTTCCTCGGCGAGCTCCCGGGCGATCTTGTAGGCGTTGACTCGCTCGTAGTTGGTCTCGACGGCCCGGACGGCCGTGCGGACCTCGAGGTAGGCCTGTTGTTCCGTATTCTTCATCCGGGCCGTTTCCTGGTCGAGCGTCGCCTTCGCCTGGGCCGCGGCCGCCCGGGAGAAGACCGAGTTCAGGGGGACATCCAACGAGAGGGCCACGGACCAGTTGTTGTATTTGAAGCGGAGGGCGTCGCGCATGGCCATGTTGGACCCGCCGGGGATCTTCCCGACCATGACGCCGGTCAGGGGATTGTTGTCGAGATACAGGATTTGGTCGCCCCCGATGCCGGGGCTCCAATAATTCGCCGAGAGGTTGAGCTGGGGGAGGAGCTGGTTTTTCGCGTAGGTATAGTCCAGCTCGCGGTTGCGGATCCCGAGAGCTGAAGACTTCAGGTCGGGCCGGTTGGCCAGAGCTTGGGCGAACGCTTCGTCGACGCCGATCGCGTATTTTTCGAAGGGGGGGAGGTCGGCCGGAGCGATCTCGGCCGGGCTCGCCGGGTCCAGGCTGTTGATCAGGGCCCGCAAGGAGTCCGAATAGTCTTTCACTTGGGACTGGGCCTGGAGGATGTCCGCCTTGCGCGACGCGACGTCCGACTGGACGGTCAGAATCTCTTTGGGGGCCAGCGTCCCGATCTTCACTTTCTTCTGGTTCTGGTCGAAGAGGTCCTCGGCGAGCTTCAGGGACTGCCGGCGGACCTTGAGCGACTCGATGCTGAGGACCAGCTGCCAATACGTTTGCTCGACCGAATAGACCGTGCTCAGAAGGGTCGTCTTCAGGTCGTTCTCGGCGACGCTGAGGTTATTGCGGGCGATGAGGATGTCCTTGCGGCTGACCGCCCAGCCGAAATCCTTGAGCAAGGGCTGGCTGAACGAGAAAGACAGCGTGTTTCCGAAGCGGGGGTTGATCGTCTGGAAGCGGGCGTTGGTCTGGTTCCGATAGCCCGTCAGTGACACGGAGGCGGTGCCGCCGAAGGGGACGGCCTGGCTCAGCGAGCCGCCGTAGTTGCGATAGCTCGTCGTCACCTGGTCGGACGCGTCGATCCAGGAATAGGACGCCGAGTTCTGGTCCTGGTTCCCGAAATCGAATCCCAGCGCGGGAAGGAATTTCTCCTTGCTTCGCGAGACCGAGAGGTCGGCCAAGTCCCGGCTGTAAACCTGGACGGCGACGCCCAGGTTGCGCTTGACGGCCTGGACGATGCATTCATCCAGCTTGAGGCTGAGCTGGGATTTTTCCTGGGAGGCCGGCAGGGCAGGCAGGACGAGAAGCCCCAGCGCGGCCAGGAGCGGCGCGGTCCGTATCCGTCGTTGCTTAATCATGGTCGTTCTCCATGCGTGACAGACTGCATTTCGACTCTCCTCTAATGCGGATTTCATGCCAAAGCGTCGAAGGTCGGGATCAAATCAACTTGTTCCACTCATTTTCTGCCATATAACAGGTCCGAGATCCTTCTGCCGGTGCTTTCAATAGAATGGAAAGTGCAGATACATTCCCCCGGATGACCTTTGCTTTTTGGGGAAAGCGCTTACCTGGACCGGGTAAGCCATTACCCGATTTTTCAGGCCGGATTGTCTTTTTCTCCCTATGCTCTTATGGCATGGAGTTTGCATTAGGCTAAGCGGTCGCGATATTCGTTTCGCCGTTTCGCCGAGGAGACGAGGTTATGATTTTTCATATCGCCAAAAAAGAGTTCCTGAACAACCTCGTCTCGGCCCGCTTCGTCATCGGATTTTTGCTTTGCCTTGTCCTGATTCCGTTCAGCATCCTGATCAATGTCGACGATTATCGCGATCAGATGGTGCGCTACCGGCTCGACCTGGACGCGGCGGAAAAAAGCCTGAAGGAGATCCGGGTTTATTCGGCGCTTCGACCCCAGATCATCTTCGCCCCGGAGCCGCTCGGCATCTTCGGCAAGGGGATCAGCGCCCAGGTCGGGAACAAAGTCAGGACGCGGCTCGGAGAAATGCCGCTCCTGGCCGAAGGGGTGGCGGCGACGCGAGACAATCCCTTCCTTGCTTCCTTCTTCTCGATCGATTTCGTCGAAATCGTGGCCATCATCTTCGCTCTCTTGGCCCTCCTTTTCAGCTTTGACGCGCTGACGGGTGAAAAGGAAAACGGGACGCTGCGGCTTCAGATTGCCAATACCGTGAGCCGTTCGCGCATTCTCGCCGGGAAGATCGCGGGAATCCTGCTGACCCTGCTGCCCATCCTCGTCTTTTGCTTTCTCCTCGGGAGCTTTGTCATCATGCTTTCCGGCGATCTATCGTTTACGGGGCGGGAGTGGGGGAGGCTGGCCGCCCTGGCCCTGGCCGCCCTTGTCTATCTGGCGGTGTTCGTCTTCATCGGCCTTCTCGTCTCCTCGCGGACGAAAACCTCTGTCACCAGCCTCGTTCTCTGCCTGTTCCTGTGGGTCCTGCTCGTTTTCATCGTGCCCAACCTGTCCTCGTACTTCGCCGAAAGCTTTGTCGGGATCCAATCCCGGGACAACCTCGACCGGGTCCTGAACGATTTCGACAAAGCGACCCTCGAACGCATTGCCGCAGTCGAGAAAAGCCTTCCGCGGCCGGACTGGCAGATGAGCTGGTATTCGAACTCCGCCGAAGACGGGTACCGCGAGCTTTATGGCCTTTCCGCTTCCTACTTCGAATGGTTCCGGCTGCGGACGGAGGCAGCCGAGCCTATGCGCCTGGACAATGCCGATAAGAAGTGGGGGCCGCAGAGGGCGTATCTCGACAGCCTGGACCGTCAGGCGCGGGCGGCCGATCTCTTGGCTATGACGTCTCCGGCCGGGATCTTCCGCATCGTCGCTTCGGCGCTGTGCGGAACGGACAGGGCGACCTATCAGGCTCGGATGGACGACGTCCGGCGGTATCGCGAGACGTTCGTCCGGTATTTGCAGGGCAAGAATATTTTTGCTTCGTACGCCTATATCACGCCGACCCCGCCCTCCGCCTTCCGCGCCGCCGACCAGCTCATTGAAGCCCGGTCGGGAGGAAAATTCAAGAACATGAGGGAATACGACGACTGGGCCGGGAAGCAGGCGGATTTTCGGGCCCGGTTCCAGATCTTGAACACCGTGAAGCTTCCGAACGATTCTCCGGATGGATTCCCCACCCTGAACGCGGACGATATGCCCCGCTTCTCCGGCCGAGCCGTATCCGTGTTCGGCGCCTTGGAGGGTTCGATCCTTCGGTTGGGGCTGATCCTCTTCGAAAGCCTGGCCCTGTTCGCGCTGGCCTGTGTCGCCTTCATCCGCTACGACGTGAGGTGAGACGTGTTCAAGACCGTCCTCAAACGCGAAATCCTCCACAATCTCTACAGCCTGCGGTTCATGCTGTCGCTTGTCCTCGTCCTGGCCGTCTTCGTCGCCCACAGCCTGTCCTTTGTCCGCAGCCACGCCTCGGCCATGGAGAAATACCGCGAGACCCGCGGCTTGGCGGTGAAGGCAATGCAGAACGACGCCAGCCAGAGCGCGACGAGGCTGGCCGTCACGCCGCGATATTTTGATCTGAGGCCCCGCGACAACGCCTTCATCGCCGACGCCAAGGAGAGATTTCTCCCCAACGCTCTGAGGTACAGCGCCTGGAACGTGTTCGGCTTCCAGAACAAGAGCGGCAGCTCGAATCCTTTTCTGCCTCGGTACGACGAGCTCAACTGGATGTTCATCGCGGCGCTCATCATCAGCTTCGTGACGTTCTTGTTCACGTTCGATGCCGTCTCCGGCGAGAAGGAGTCGCGGACGCTGGCCCAGGCATTATCCAATTCCGTGTCGCGCGGAACGCTGCTCTTCGGGAAGTATGTGAGCGCTATCCTCTCGGTCCTGTTGATCCTCGTCCCCGGAGCCCTCGTCAGCCTGCTCATCGTCCTCTTGGCGGGATCGGTTTCCTGGAGCGCCGGCTTGGCCGGAGAAACCGCCGCCTATCTCGCGGTCGCCGGCCTGCTGACGGCCGTCATGGCCGCTTTCGGATTGCTGTGCTCGGTTATAGCCCGGAATTCCAACGTCAGCCTCCTCCTGGCCTTGTCCGCATGGATCCTCTTTGCCGTGGTCATTCCCAACTCGAGCGCGTTCATTGCCAAGAACCTCTATCCGATCGAAAAAGCCGAGTCGGTCCAAAAGCGAGTCAACGTGGCTTTCGAAGATCTCAATAAGGGCGCCCCGCCCGGGAGCTGGATGATGAACTCCGGCAATCCCTTTCTCCCCCAGCATGAGTTGCGGGCCGATCTCCAGCGCAAGCGCCTCGCGGCCGAAAAGGCGATCCGGGACGACTATTATCGGGTCATGTTCCGCCAGTTCGAGAAAACGCGGCAATTGATATCGATTTCTCCCGTGGCGGCCTTTGGCTTTCTTGTCGACGCGGCCGTCGGAGGAGGCTACCAGCGCTTTCGGAAGGCTTGGGATGACATCCACGTCTACCAAACCCAGTTCCAGGAATACTTCACCGCCCTTGACGCGAAGGATCCCAAGAGTCCGCATTGGCTCAACCCCAACGAGGATGTTTCGACGACCCGCCTCGCCGCGGATTTCGAAACCGTTCCCCAATTCACGGAACAGCCCATGTCCTTATCCGGCCGCCTCAAACCGGCCTTGCTCTATTTGATCATCCTCGTCGTCATGGGCTGCCTGGTCTTTTTCGCGAGCTTCATTCTGTTCGTGCGATACGACGTCCGCTAATCCCGATTTCCGCAGACACATACCAAGAGTAAGTATGTGTCTGCGAAAAAGGGGAGATACTCACAAAAAAGTGGAAAGTGGAGATACGACCCCCGTATAATGGCCTTCGGGACCATGGGCATCTTTCGCCGGACGAAGAAATCCGACGCTTTTCCTCTGCTTGTCTTCAAGGAGTTCGAGGGCAGCGTCAACCTCATCGAAGACGCCGACCATATCGCCCGCAACTTCCTGGGCAAGATCCGCGAGGTCGTGCCTCAACCGAAGCTCATCCTGCTCGTCCATGACGCGGATATCGGGAGGTTCGTCTATGCCGCCTCCGCCAACGCGCCCGAGGAGGAGGCCCGGTCGATCTCCTTCCCCCGCGGCTCGCACCTGGTCAAATGGCTCAAGGTCAATGAGACGCAATTGGACCTTTCGCGGCGGTCTGGCGTTCGCGAGTACCTGACGGGCCGGGAAACCGAGATCCTCGAGGCGGGCGGCGTCGAGATGTGCTTTCCCCTGATCTCGATGAACCGGCTGATCGGGATCCTGCTCGTGGGATCCAAACCAGACCGCACGCCGTTCACGAAGCTCGAGGTCACGTTCATCTCTTCGCTCCTGCCCCAAGCCGGCATCGCTTTGGAGAACGCTCTCCTCTTCAAGGAGCAGCGGCAGCGCCTGCGGCGGATGTCCCGCGTGGATAAGCTGGCGACGGTCGGCGAGCTGGCGGCGGGAGCGGCCCACGAGATCCGCAATCCCCTGACCGCGATTCGCTCCTCGCTCCAATATCTCGAATCCAAGAGCGCCGACGAAACGACGCGCACGCTGCTGGCGACGGCCCTCCGGGAGACGGACCGCATCGACGGCATCGTCTCCGCCCTGCTCGCTTTTTCCCGCCCTTCGGAGATCTCCAAGGAGCGCCACGACCTGCGGGAGACGATCGAGGAGAGCTTGGATCTCGTCTCGATTCAAGCCAAGAAGAGCATGGTCGTTGTTTATAAGACTTTGCCCCCGGCCCCTCTACTCATTCGGGCGGACCGGGGCCAGCTCAAGCAGCTCTTCCTCAACGTCTTCCTCAACGCGATTCAGGCCATGCCCGGCGGCGGGAAGATGAGCGTCGAAGCGCGGACGAAGGACGAGCGAAAAGCTCTCATCACCGTCACGGACTCCGGAGAAGGCATTCCGGAGGAGAATCTCGACCGGATCTTCGACCCGTTCTTCACGACGAAAAAAGGAGGAACCGGGCTGGGCCTTTCGATCTGCTACAATATCGTCAAATCGCACCAGGGCGAGATCGAAGTGAAGAGCAAGGCGGGCCAGGGAACGACGATCCTGATCTCCCTGCCGCTCTATTGACCGCGATCGATGAGGTTCCCATGAAATTCAAAGTGCTCGTCCTCGACGACGAAAAGGCCATCCGCGACATCTTCACTCTGCTCCTCCAAGAGCGCGGCTATCTCACGGAAACCGCGGCGAGCGGCGAGGACGGCCTGGACAAGGTCAGGAGGTTCCAGCCCGACCTCGTCCTCCTCGACATGAACCTTCCCGACCTGACGGGTCTGGAGGTCCTGGCCAGGCTTCGCGAACTCCGTCCGAAATGCCAGATCATCATCATCACGGCCTTCGGGACCATCAGGAGCGCGGTCGAAGCGACGAAGCTGGGGGCGTACGCCTACCTCGAAAAGCCCGTGAACAACGACGAGCTCCTCCTCATGATCTCGCGCGCCCTGGAAGTCCGAAAGCTCGAGGCCGAGGTCGAGGAGCTCAGGACCGAGCTGACGGCCCGCTACAGTTTCGCCAATATCGTCGGGACGAGCGGCCGGATGAATTCGGTCTTCCAGCTGATGCACAAGGTCGCCCGCGTCGACGGCACGGTCTTGATCACGGGAGAAAGCGGCACCGGCAAGGAACTGGTCGCCCGAGCCATCCATTTCGCCGGCCCGCGGAAGGACGGGCCGTTCGTCGTCGTGAACTGCGGGGCGATCCCCAAGGATCTGATCGAATCCGAGTTCTTCGGCCACATCAAGGGCGCGTTCACTGACGCGAAAACCGAGACGACGGGGAAATTCGAGCTCGCTCATCGGGGTACGATCTTCCTCGACGAGATCGGCGACCTCTCCCAGGAAGCTCAGGTCAAGCTCCTGCGCGCTCTCGGAGAGCGCGAGATCGTCAAGGTCGGCGCAACGAAGACCATCCCGGTGGACGTCCGGGTAATCGCGGCGACGAACAAGAAGCTCGACGAGGAGATTCGCAAGGGAAACTTCAGGGAAGACCTCTATTTCCGGCTGGCCGTCCTATCGCTCCAGCTGCCTCCGCTACGGGAGAGGATCGAGGACATCCCCCTGCTCTGCGAGCATTTCCTGAAGAAATATGGGGCCGAACTGAAGAGGAACGTCCGGGGCTGCTCGACCGAAGCCTTGGCCATTTTCAGCCGCTATGCCTGGCCGGGCAATGTCCGAGAGCTGGAGAACGTCATCTACGAAGCGATGGTCCTCTGCGACGACGCGGCCCTCGATGCGGACAACCTGCCGCCGAGGATTCTGGGTCAGGCCTTCGAGGCGTCCTCGGATTCGGCGGCGAACGCTCCGGCGGCAGGCGATTCGCTCAAACGTGCGGCGCAGGTTGCGGCAGAGGAAGCCGAGCGCGCTTTGATCGAGAAAGCCCTCCGGGAGGCCGGCGGCCGCCGGAGCGCCGCGGCCGAGGCGCTGGGCATCAGCCGCAAGACGCTCTTCAACAAGATGAGGGCATTGAAGATCAGAGAGTGAGCGAGCGCCCTTACTTGATCCGGTAGAACCACATCAAGGGCAGCCACAGCTGGTGGCCGTAGGGGATTCGTTTGTGGTTGACCAGCACTTCGGTCGTTTCCCAGTCGTTGACGAGGTTGAAGAGCTCGAAGAGGTCTTCAACATCGGCCGGCATGTAGACCGCGGAGTGGCGGACCCATTCCCCCTCGCCTTCCTCTCTGTAGGTCGGGTTCCTCTTGGCCAGGGCTACGGCTTTCTCGTAGGCCGGCCCCATCTTGTATCCAAAGACGACGGTGATCCGGAAGGATTTGGCCTCCGTGCTGGGATAGAGGATGTCCTCGAGCTTCTCCTGCATGGCCCGGTCGGGTTTCATGGCCCTAGTCTATCAATTTCGGCGTCGGCCTTCAATGCTCTACGTCGGAGCCGCCGGGCCCGCGTCATTCGAAGCGTCCGACGATGGTCAAGTTCTGGGGATTGACGATATCCTTCGATTCCGGAGTGAAGAGCGCCTCGAGGCGGTTCTTGTAGAATTCCGCGATCTTGCCCCGGACGATCTTCATCGTTGAATTCATCATCTGGTTCTGCTCGGTGAAGGCCTCGCCGAGGACGGCGACGGCCGAAGGAAGCCACCGCGCCGGGAACATCCCGGCGTAGGGCCCGCCCTCGCGGTAGGCGGCGATCTCGCCCTCCAGGAGCTTGAGGGCGGCGACACGGCCGTCCTCGGTGGCACAGGTCAGCCCCTGCTGTTTGAGACGGCCCTTGACCGCTTCTTTGTTGGGGACAAGGAGGGCGACGGTGTACGGGGACTGGTTGTTGTAGAGCATGAGCTGCTCGATGAGGGGAGAGTTCTCGGCCACCGCCTCCTCGATGACCTCCGGACTGAATTTTTCGCCGTCGTTGGCGATGAGGAGGCTTTTCATCCGGCCCAGGACGTAGAGGTAGCCGTCCGCGTCCAGGTAGCCGATGTCGCCGGTGGCCAACCAGCCGTCGCGAAGCACCTCGCGGGTCGCTTTCTCGTTTTTCCAATACCCGGCCATGACATTCTCCCCGCGGACGGTAATCTCGCCCTGCTCGCCGGCGGGCAGGGATCGCCCGTCGGCGCTGCGGATTTCGATGTCGAGGCCGGGCGCAATCGGGCCCGAGGAGCCGAGCTTATGGGCTTTCGTCGAGTTCGAAGAGATGACGGGCGCGGCCTCGGTCAGGCCGTAGCCCTGGAACATAGGGATGCCGATGGCATAGAAAAAGCGCTGGAGCTCGATGTCGAGAAGGGCTCCGCCGCCGACGAAAAATCTCAGCCGGCCCCCGAAATTGGCCCGGATCTTCTTGAAGAGAATCCGGTCGTAGACGGCGAGGAGCGGCTTTTTCATTTTGTTCTTCAGCCCTTGGCCGCGGTTCCAGCCGTCGGCGTTGTAGGCGTAGGCCAGGGCGAGGGCCTTCTCGAAAAGGGCTTCGACCTTGGGCCCCTTGTCGCGCACGCCCTTCTCGATATTCTTGCGGAAGCTCTTGGCCAGGGCGGGGACGCTGAGGAGGAGGTGCGGCCGCGTCTCCTTGATATTCACGGGGACGTTTTTCAAGGTTTCGAGAGCTGTTTTTCCCGCCTGGACCGAGGCCATGCTCGCCCCGAGCTTCATGAGCGTATAGACGCCGCAGGTGTGGGCGAAGGCGTGGTCCCAGGGGAGGATGAGAAGGCTGCACCAGTCCTCCCGGCATTCGACCAGGCCCATCGACTGCTCGATGTTGGCCGTGTAGTTCCGGTGGGTCAGGATGATCCCCTTGGGATCGGCCGTCGTTCCGGAGGTGTAGCAGATGTTGGCGTAATCGCTTTCCAGAATGGACCGCCAGCGCGACTCGAGCTCCGGCCGCCGGCCGGACAGAAAGTCCTCGCCCGCGGCCAGGAGGGCCGCCGCCGGGATCTCGTCCTTGTCGTAGGCCGGAAGCTCGTCCAGGACGATCACCTTTTCGAGCTCGGCCAGGTCGCCCTTGACCTTGCGGAGCTTGGCCGCCTGGCTCTGCGATACGACGGCCATCCGGCAGCCGGAATGGGCCAGGCGGAATTTGAGGTCGTTGAGCTCCTCGATCTTGACCGAAACGGGGACGTCGATCGCCCCCGTGAAAAGGATTCCCAGCTCGCTCATCACCCAGTCGTTCCGCCCTTCCGCGATCAGGGCGATCCTGTCGCCCTTCTGGACGCCCAGGCCGAGGAGCCCGGCGGCAAAGCGGTGGACCCGGATCCGCATCGCCTCATAGGTCAGAGGCTCATAGCGGTCTTTGCGCTTTTCCCATATGAGGACGTTCTTCGGATAGCGCGCGGCGCTGTCCTCGAACAATTGCGGCAGGGTTCTTTGGGCGGCCATGGTTTCTCCCTCCGGGGACACAATCCTGTGTCCCCCTCTGAGGCTATCGGTATTCGTGCAGGATCTTCTGCATGAAGTCGTTGACCTTCCTCTGCAGCTCCCCCTGCTTCTTGGGCGTCAGCGTCTTTTCGAACTCTTTGTATTCGGCGAAGGTCAATCCGAACTTCTCGTAAACGGCCTCGACCTCTTTTTCGGCCTGGGGCATGTCGTCCTTGTATTTCTCGCGCGTCAGCACCGCGCGGGCCGTGATCTCGACATAGATGTCGTCGTTGATCTTGGGCGGGGGCGGTTTGAGCTTCGCTTCCGCCTCGGCGGCCGCGGCGGCCTCTTCAGCGGCCTGCTCCGCCTCGAGCTTAGCCTGCTCGAGCTCTTCGAGGGTCGGCGCCTCCTCTTTTTTCTTGCAGGCGGCCGGGGACAGGACGAGTCCGATGAGGCCGGCAGCCAGAACGAGCACGAGCATTTTTTTCATGGTGAGTCCTTGCTTTTGCGCTATCCCATCAATATCCGGCTTCGCGGATTTTGTCAAGGGACGGGCAGCCTACAC
>Ga0163210_1000025_pt1 | contig 46870 bp, 45 predicted proteins | sample Kivu_220m_FD_113536 | JGI IMG/M metagenome (GOLD analysis project Ga0163210, IMG submission 113536) | Freshwater microbial communities from Lake Kivu, Western Province, Rwanda to study Microbial Dark Matter (Phase II) - Kivu_220m | ecosystem: Environmental > Aquatic > Freshwater > Lake ...
GGGTACAAGGACCCACTTTTGGACACGTTTTGAGTTAGACTAATATTAACATAACCTTTGTGAAAATGCAAATATTTGATATACGAATGAAATTATTGCCGGATGATATTGGAGTTAAAAGGAAAGATTACCTGTGTGTTTTCGTCACCATGGTATCAAGATTCAATTTTTCCAGAGCTTTCTGTAATGAACGATGCCTGATAACGTCTAAGATCACTTTGCTATGCCAGTCGAAAGTGATATCGGGTGACGTAAGAATCGATTCGTGCACACCGTGGCGTTCGATAATATCGAAGATATGGTTCATTTGCGCATCATTAAGCTTGCTATAAAACTTGTGTGCCCAGTAATCGATATCAAGCTCTCGCCTAAGTATTTTCTGCCAGCCTTTCTGATATCGCGATAAATTTTTGGCCGATAAATCATCCTGCTGTAGCGCTTCGAGCAGTGTTTTTGCAGCAACTTGCGCGCTTAATATTCCAAAGTAGATCCCACCTCCGGTGGTAGGTTTAACCTGCCCGGCTGCATCCCCGACAACGACCAACCGTTCTTTGTAAGTCCTCGATAGAGGTTTAAGAGGGATTTTCCCGTAACTAATTTTATATCCCGCCCTTCGTATTTTACCTTGTCTTTCCAGTGTTTCTAACAGGTTGTCCAGATAAAATTTGGGATTGTTTGAGCAAAGCAATCCGGTTTTTGCCCGCTTATGCTTAATGGGAACAAGCCATGCAAAAAATCCGGGCGCCAGTTGCTTCCCGGAATAGATTTCAACTTCATTGATGTTGTCACAACTTACTTCAGCCTGTGCTCCGTAAGCTGAATCAGTGTATGACCCCAGACCTAAACGCTTTATTAGTGCCGGTATGGAACCGCATGCGATAACTGTTGCCCTGGCGTCAATATAAAAATGGTGGGTATGTTTGCCGGCCTCTATTTGCACTTTCCTTTTATTTATTATTATGTTAGTTACCGGGGTGGAGAAATAATATTCGGCGCCGGCTGATATGGCTCTTGAGGCAAGGACTCGATCAAGTGCAGGCCTGTCAAGGACATAAGCCTGTGTAACATTCTTTTCGACTCTAATATAGTTGCCCGAAGGTGAAAATATTTTCGCTGACCGTGATTCCTGCTGAATTATATCTTCAGTGACATTGAGTAAAGATAAGCATTCACTGCTGACAATACCTGTGCAGGATGTTTTATAGCCAGGTTCCGCATTTTTTTCCAACACACAAACGCTGAGGCCCTGTCTGGCCAGTTCTCCGGCGATATAGTTCCCTACTACGCCGGCTCCAATTATGGCAACATCGTACAAATTCATTTTCCCTAATTTAAATGATAAGTGAGGGATTATTATTGGAATGATGAGCTCAGTATGATTCCAATCCTCCAAACCTTCTCTGCCGTTTGCTGTAAATTTTAAGAGCTTTTTCGAAATCGTGTTTGCCGAAGTCCGGCCAGAGAATTGGAGTGAAGTATAACTCGGCGTAGGCTGCCTGCCATATCAAGAAGTTGCTCAGCCGCATCTCTTCACCGGTTCGTATAAAAAGATCGGGATCCGGGATGCCATTTGTGTAGAGATAGCGGCTAAATAAATCTTCGTTTACATCGGCGGGAGAAATGTGATCTTCGATAATTCTACGTGTAGCAGCTAAAATTTCGCTTCGGCCCCCGTAATTAAAGGCAATATTTACGGTCAGCCCGGTGTTACTTTTAGTGGCCTCAAGCGCATCTCCGGCTTTCAACTGGATATTGCGGGGAAGCCTGTCCGCATTTCCCAGATGGTTTATTCTTATATTTTTCTCTTTTGCTATCTTAACTGCCTGTTCAAGGTTTTCCTCCAGCAAACTGAGGATTCCCTGAACTTCGGCAGCAGGGCGGTTCCAATTCTCTGTGGAGAACGCATATAGTGATAAATACGGAATTTTGTACTGGGAAAACATTTCTATAAAATCGCGGGCATGCAAAGCACCCTGTCGGTGCCCGAACAACCTGGGTTTGTGTCTTTTTTTTGCCCAGCGGCCGTTACCGTCCATGATGATAGCGACATGTTTGGGAAGCTTAATCCCCTTTGAGAAGTGCATCATTTCCCCAGCTTGTTTTTAAGCTCTTCCTTCTTCGTGTCATCCAGTTCGATTTCATTATTTACAACCTGGTAACTCGATTGGTTCAAAATAGTGGTTCCAGGCTCGAGGTCTGTCATCAGGCATACGTGGGACCCGACTATAGAATTCGGGCCCATGCGGCGCCCAGGTAGTATACTTGCGTTGATGCCCGTTTTACAATTGTTGCCTATGATAGCGCCCATTTTATCTCTGCCTGTAGGCCTTACCTGATCACCATACCTGACGCGGACCTCTTTTTCATCAAAGCGGAAATTCGCTGTAACTGTTCCCGCGCCGAAAGAGCAGGCATTTCCTATAATGGAATCCCCGATGTAGCAGGAATGGAACCAGCAACCGTCGCCTATATAAGAACACTTTACCTCTGTAGAGAATCCCACCACACAGTTGTTACCAATATGGCTGTAATCCCGCACCAGAACGCTGTTGCCGATAACCGTATTCTGGCCGATGTAGGCCGGACCGCGGATAACCGTATTCTCGAGGACACGCACGTTCTCGCCTATAATTACGTTGCCGGTTATAACAGCGCGGTCGGAAATTGAGGCGGAAGGGGCTATATGGCCTTCACAATTATCCAGGAAATGCTTGACTATATCGAACAGATGCCAGGGGTATTTAATCGGAGCCCAAAAATCATTGTAGCGCACCACCTTTATTTTATAGTCGTTTTTAACCATGCTGTCCATGGCGTTCTCATAAACATCGTCTCTGGTGGTGGTCACACGGTCAATGTACTCAAGAAGCCTGGTACAATCCGTGTGCAGGTGCAAAAGAATATTCACCAATTTACTGGGTTCAGTGCCGGGCTCAGGTTTTTCCACTATGTGGGTCAGCTCATTTTTGGAGTTTACGGCCAGGTAGCCGCCGGGGAAATACTGATTGACCTCATAGCCCAGCATATAAGACGATGCCGTGCCTTTATTAAAATTATGCAGCAGATTGGTGTAAGCCGACGCGGCAAATACGTCGTTAGGATTTACTACCAGTATCTCACCATTAAGTGAAGCTGCCGCGCATTTCAACGCGTCGGCAATACCCAGAGGTTGCCGCTGTAAGGCGAACTCAAAATGGGCATTCTTTATATTGCCTGTAATGGATTCTATTTGCTTCATATTGCCGGGATTGCCTATGATAACGAAATCCTTCAGGCCTGCATCGAGGGCTATGTCGATCTGATGTTCCAGCAAAGTCCTGCCGATGAAATTAAATAAAAATTTATCTTCGGTAAGGGGGAACATCCTTTTGCCTATACCGCCGCACAGAAATACAACTTTCATAGATTTACCTCATTTAAGTGCATCTTGTACCAGAGTGACCCCTTTATTCAATAATTGCCCGGTTTCAATGTCTGATCTCGATTCTGCGAGTACCCTGATAGCCGGCTCAGTGCCGCTTGCCCTGATAAGCATCCAGGCATCACTGAATTCAAAGCGCAGCCCGTCAAGCTCATTTGTACTGACTGCGTTCAGATTCGCGGATTTTTCTTTTACCTTCTCCATTGTGCTGGCTTTTAACTCATTGGGACAGGGAATCTTGCTCTTGTCGTAGTAAAGCCTTGGCACATTCCTGAAATAGTCCCTGATTTCATCAACTTCGCGTATAGAACCGAGGAGTGTAAGAGCGGCAAAAATACTATCCGGATAATATCCTGCACTTGGAATTATGTAAACGCCCACCGATTCTACGCCGATTGCTGCGTCATGATCGCAAGCCAGGTGAGCTGCGTAGACATCGCCGACCTTGCCCCGTATGGCCTTCCCTCCCAGGCTCTCTATAGCTAGATCAAGCAGCATGCCCGTCTCTATAGTTGTTGCCACTATTTTTTTTCCGCTTGTTTGGATCAGGCTCCTGGATATAAAGGCAATCATTTCGTTGAACCCAAGGAATCCCTTCTGATCGCAGAAGACTACGCGGTCGGCATCGCCGTCGAAGCAGATCGCCAGGTCGGCGTTTTTCTGGCGCAGAAATGCAATGGTGCCTGCCAAAGTATCTTCTTTGGGCTCCGGGTTTCTGCCGGGGAAACGCCCGTCAGGCACATCATTGATCGGGAATACTTTAAATCCCAGTTTTTTAAATATTTCACTGGCAAAAGCAGCAGCGGCGCCGTTTCCGGGATCTATCATCAACTTAAGGCTACGGTTAAAGTGAAAATCCCGGATGCAATTTTTAAGAAAATCAAGGTACTTCCATTTCATGCCCGGTACTTTTTCCACCTGCCCCGTTTTGCCTGTCCTGAATTTGCCGCTATAAAAGATATCCTCTATGGCAATTTCCTGGGTCCTGTCGAATCCAATGGAATTGGAGTTAAACAGCTTTATGCCGTTGAACTCAGGAGGATTATGCGATGCTGTTATCATAATCCCGGCGTCAAATCCCATTTCCCGTGTAAGCAGAGCCAGAGCCGGTGTAGGAACGATGTCCAAATCTGCTACGTTGATATTACATTTGGTCAGTCCACTGATGACGGCCTGCTTGACTAATTCGCGGCTGAGCCTTGAATCGGTGCCCAGGCAAACTGCAGATCCCTCCGGCAGCATGGTGCCCAGGGACATTCCTACCCCTGCACACAGAGCCGGAGTAAGGTCCTGGTTGACCACGCCTCTTACACCGCTGGTCCCGAAAATCGGTCTTTTCATTTTTATTGACGCGTTAATTAAAATTTATGGTCGTTGATAGTAATAAGTCGGTAACTCAATGTCAATTATATACGATTTTTTCAAAAATATTCGCTTATTTACATAAGGTGTGTTGACAGAGTAAAAAATATCTGGTAGTATTTCGTTTCAGTGTTTGTGTGGTGGAGGAAAAAATAAAAAAGAAAGAAAAGGTAGGCCGTGCTGACAACAATTGAAACAACATTAATTTACACAGTGTTACTTGGCTCCCTGTACCTGCTCGTTAGTCTCGGTTTCTCCCTCATTTGTGGTGTCTTAAGGATCTTTCATCTTGGCTACGCGTATCTTTTCGTAGCCACCATCTACCTTACCTGGTTTTTCTATCATACGCTCAGCCTGCCGCTAGCAGTGGCCATTATATTAATGGTAATACTGCAGGCGCTGATATCCATCGCCATTTATTACGGAATTATCGCCCGGTATTTAAAGCAGGAAGAGATCATCATCACCGGTTTACTGCTGATAGCGCTGATTGCGGACCAGGTAGCCAACAGGTTTTATCCCATTCAGGCGGCGGTATACCTGCCGACCACCATAATGCCCGGGAGTATAGCGGTCGGTTCCACTAATATAGCAATTCAGCTGATAATAGCCGCTGCGCTGGGTATTATAGTTACCGCCCTTTTCGTGCTTTTTTTCCTCAAAACCAAGACCGGTTTGGCGGTGCGCGCAATATCTTATGATCTCAACACCAGCAAAATTATGGGCATACGCGTGGAACAGATCTATATGTTCGTGATGGTGCTGACGATTCTCCCTGTGATAATCGCCATGCTGATGATAGCCCCGGTCTGGGCGGTGGATCCTACGATGGGATGGGGGTATATGTATACAGCCATCCTGGTATCGGTTATGGGGGGGCTGGGCAATATACGCGGCACGATAATAGCCAGCTATATCATCGGCTTCGTGCATGCGTTCGCCTCGTTTGTTGTCGCTGAACCCCGCCTTATGAACCTGGCGGCGTTAATTGTTGTAGTCGTAATGCTGATTATCAGGCCGCAGGGCATAGCTAAAACTGAAAGTTTGTGGTGATTCGATGGAATTAGAAGTAAAACGCGAAAAATTACTCTTACGAGCCGGCACTCAGAAATTTGAGTGGCACATTGAACCCAGGTACTGGCGCATGCCTGCAATCTGGATTGGATTACTGATTGTGCTTCCCATCTTCATCTATATTGTATATCCGCAGCTGTTACCTACCATCATTGATGCCAATTTACTTGCCGCAATTGCAATTCCCCTGGGCTGGATGACTATTGGCACAGGAAGGATGAACTTCGGGCCGCAGTTTTACATTGGGGCGGGTGGCTACGCAGCTGCTTTGGCCAGTATTCACCTGGGGTGGGGGCCTGCTCCTACACTGCTGGTAGCGCTGGTGGCCGGCCTGTTCTTCGGCCTGCTGATGAGCCCGCTCAGCATTATTGCGGGCGGTCTGTACTATACTTTGCTTACTCTTTTATTCCCCCTGGTATTCCTGGAAGTAACCTTTATTTATACGGATATCTTCAAGGGTGATGTAGGCCTCTTCGGAGTATTACCTCTTATCAGTGTGGGAAATTTCACGCTCAACCAGTTTTTGATTTGCATGCTGGCATTATTCATTATGCTCATTTATCTATTGATAGTGGATAAGTTGCTCAGGTCAAAGTTCGCCCCGCAGATGTCAGCCATCAACGATGATGAAGAAGTCGCCGAGGCCATGGGCGTTAACGTTAAGAAAGTGAAGATAATCAGCTTCACCATCCCGGCGGTAATGATGGCTGTACTGGGATGGTTCTATGCCCATTATTACGGTACTTTTGCGGGTATTACCTATCTTCCGCTTTCCTTTATGTTAAAGATACTTATGGTCAGCATGATCGGTGGCCGTGTGCAGATATACGGAAACGTTATTGGCGGATATTTCATAGCTTTCCTGGAACTCGTGCTTATCATGTTGCTGGGTGATTATTCACCTGTTGTTTTCCCGATTATCCTGCTGATACTCCTGCTTACACTTCCTGAAGGCCTTTTCGGGCTGTACCGAAAACGAAGGTACAGAGAGTATCTGCCGACCCTTCATGTGAGGAGATAATAACGTGTCAGAGATATTAAGAGTAAACAACGTATCCAAGCATTTCGGCGGCCTGATGGCTGTGAGCGATGTTAGCCTGTCCATTAACGAAGGAGAGACGGTTGGCCTGATGGGACCCAACGGCGCCGGCAAGACAACCCTGGTTAACATGATCACAGGTAAGTACGACGTTGATGCGGGTGATGTGCAGTTTATGGGGCATGATATCACTAAGGTGCCCACCTACCAGAGGTGCCACCTCGGCATCACTCGCACCTACCAGATACCCAGGCCTTTCCCCGAACTTACCGCCATAGGCAGTGTTGCCGTTAGCGCGCTGCATGGCAAAAAAAGACAAAACCAGAGCTTTGAGGATGCCCTGACTGACGCTACGCATTACCTGGAATTTTGCGGCCTTTTCAGCAAGAGGAATGTGCTGGGTAAGGACCTTACCCTCTACGAGCTGCGCAGCCTCGAGCTGGCCAGGGCTCTGGCTACGACACCCAAACTTCTGTTTGTCGATGAGGTTATGGCAGGATTAAATCCGGGTGAAGCGATGAAGGCCGTCAGACTAATTGAACGCGCCAAGGAAGAATTCGGGGTGACAATACTCTGGATTGAGCACGTGATGGCAGTCTTGATGAAAGCAGCGCAAAGAGTGGTTGTGCTGCATTACGGGAAAAAGATTGCCGAAGGCCTTCCCCAGGATATTGCCAATGACCCGTTTGTAATAGAATGCTATTTAGGATCGTGCCATGCTTGAAGTAAAAGATATTAGTGTGTCTTATGGTGTAACACCTGTTCTTCACGGAGTCAGTATCGATATCAATGCGAACGAGATGATCGCTATACTGGGCACCAACGGTGCCGGTAAATCGACCCTGGTAAATACTATCCTGGGCATGGTCAAGTCATCCGACGGCACTATAACTTTTGAAGGCCAGCGTATTGACAAGTTGCCCCCGCATGAAATTATTCACCGCGGCATTGCGCAGGTACCCGAAGCAAGGAGGATTTTCCCTTACCTGACTGTTATGGACAACCTAATGGTCGGAGCCTATAACAAGAATGCCTGGTCCATCAGAAAGAAGAACCTGGAAAGGGTATTCAATTTGTTCCCTATTCTAAAAGAGAGAAAGAACCAGACCGGGGGCACCTTGAGCGGCGGCGAACAGCAGATGATGGTGATCGGCCGGGGGTTGATGTCGAACCCGAAATTACTCATGGTGGACGAGCCTTCACTGGGACTGGCTCCCAAAATTCTGGAAGTTGTCTATGATATTTTAAGCAAGTTCCGTGATGAAAAGATCACGACCATACTTTCCGAGCAGAATGCAGGGCAGGCCCTCTCCATTTCCGACAGGGGTTATATCATGGAGAACGGCAGGGTTATACTGACGGATAAAAGCGAGAATCTGCTGGATAACGATAAAGTTAAGAAAGCTTACCTGGGGATATAAAATATGGAAGATTATTTCAACTATACAAAAAACCTGTTCGATCCTACCAAGGTTCAAGAAAAACCCGAGGTTTTTAAAGGTCTCAGAGTTCTTGATTTCACGCATGTCATTTATGGTCCCACCGCTGCCAAAGTATTGGGGCAGTACGGAGCCGAGGTTATCAAGTTCGAATTGCCCTGGGTGGGAGACCTCTGGCGCTTCGGTGTATTATGGGGCAGCTTCTGGAGGCACTCCAGCGTTTGCTTCCATTTTGTACAGTACGGCAAGTATTTCTTTTCCCTTAACCTGAAGCTGCCCAAAGCCAAAGAGATTATCCTGAAGATGGCGGAGAATGCCGATGTAGTGGTGGAAAATTTCGCTGCCGGCACCACGGACGCCTGGGGTATCGGCTACAGCCAGCTAAGCAAAGCCAATCCCGGCATCATTTACTTAAGTTGTGCAACTTACGGCCAGTACGGGCCGATGCGGTTCTTCCCCGGCTGGGACCTGCTAGCGCAGGCAGCCAGCGGCGTTATCAGCCTTACGGGTTACCCGGATACGGATAAATACTATAAGTTGCCGGACTATGTCGGTGACTTCTTACCGGGCAATATCGGGGCGCTGGCCGTCATCATGGCGTTGAATCAACGCAAAAAGACCGGCAAGGGCCAGTACATCGACCTTGCCCAGACAGAAGCCCTGATGAGGATTATCCCCAACTTTACATACCACAGCATCACTGGGGAAGACCTGGGACGATCCGGCAACACGGACCCGGCCATGGCGCCGTCCGGCATCTTCAAAACCTGTGACGGCAAGTTCGTAGCTGTTGCCGCGGTAACGGACGATCAGTATAAAGCCATCTGCGAGGCTATGGGTCACCCGGAGCTGGTCAATAAGTACAAAGACACATTCGAAAGGCTTAAGCCTGAAAATGCCAAAGAGCTTTATGATGCTACAGCCAAGTGGGTTGGTGCCAGCAGCGCGGAAAATCTCGTGGAGCTTGCCAAAAAGCATGGCTTTTCTTTTGCCGTGGTGGAGGACGATTACGACATAACCAATGACGAATGGCGCAGGGAAAGGGGCAGCGTGATTGTATATACAGATGATATGTACGGCAAGCTGCTCATCCCCGGACCGTCTGCCATGCTGAGCAAGACCCCCGGCAGGATCAAATGGCTGTCAAGGCCCCTGGGCTATCATAACCGTTACATTTTGAAGAAAATACTGGGGTATTCTGAAGAGGAGATCAAGCAACTTGAGAAAGAAAGGGTAGTGGGCAACTGGGATGACAGGCCCGGCATCAAACCCCCCGTGTATTACGATATAGAAAAAGATCCCATTTTCAACTACAAGGGAGAATAATTTAAGGCAGAGCACATGAGCAAGAAAGAAAAAGAACAGATACTGGTACGATACGGCAGCAGCCGCAAAGAGCGGGAAGATTTCCTCAAGGCCATGATAAGCCCGGAGGGTAAGGCGGAAGTACTTGACGATGTAATAGTGCTCGATGTCAGCTATGCAAATATGTCGGGCGATATCGCCTCGAGTATTTTTGCTGAGTTCGGCGCCGAGGTAATCAAGATCGAACCTCCCGAGGGTGATCCATCCAGAAAAATTGCACCCCATGGAGTCAACCGAAACGGTGTGGGCGTTCCTTTTATCATGGAAGCGCGCAATAAGCGCTATTTTACTCTCGATCTAAGGGATGAATCCAGCCGGGAAGAGTTTAAAAAACTGGCTGCCAAGGCTCACGTAGTTATCGAAACATATAAGCCGGGCCAGATGGACTCCTGGGGCATCGGTTACAGGCAGTTAAGCCAGATCAATCCCGGCCTGGTGTACATTGCCATCAGCCCGTACGGGCAATATGGCAAAAAAGCACAGGAATTTATTAATGTCCCTGATTCGGATATAGTTTCTCAAGCGGCATCCGGCGCGGCCGCTAATATCGGGGATATGGAACACATGGGCGAACCGTATAACTGGCCATTGAAAGCGGGTGTCTGGCTGGGGTGGTATATAAACGGTGTTATTGCAGCTCAAGGTGGCGCTGTTGCGCGTTATTATGCTTCAGCTACAGGCGAAGGCCAGATGGTTGATGTGGCATCGGGCGATGCCTACGCTTCTCTGGTAGGTTATCCTGTAACCATGGGCTTCACCTGGGATAGGGCCAGGCCAAGAATCGGCAGGCATGACTTTGCCATCTATCCTTACGGATTCTGGCCGTGTAAAGACGGCATGGTTGCCATTGCCGCGGGACGTGACCATGACTTCAGGGGTTTGCTCAAAATCCTCAAGATCTGGAAAGAGGAGGATGACTGGAGGTACATCTTTGACCGCATCCCGGATATCGTTGAACAGGTAGAGAAGCTCTATAAAATGATTGCGGATGAGACTAACAAGTATACGTCCGATGAGCTGGTCAAGATGGCGATTGATTACAGCATCAAGTCGGCCAAGTCAAAGTGGCGGGGCGGCGGCGTGCCCATTGTAATGAAGGTACAGAAACCGGCTACTACGATGCAGAATCCGCATTGGGCCAAGAGGAAATCATTTACCGAATTCGATGATCCCCAACTGGGTAAATTCGTCCTGCCGGCGAACTTCATTAAGATGTCAGATTCGCCGCCGCGCGTGAAGTGGGTAAGCTGCGGCATCGGCCAGGATAACACCTATATCCGCGATAAATACCTGAAATAATCTATTAATGAACGATAATAAAGGGGCTTCTAAAGAGAAGCCCCTTTTTTTATTGCCCTTGAGCGTATAATGTTGCAGCGGGGAAAAATGTGCGTTGATTTCCCCCGTGTCTCAAGATGATGGGAAGCTTGCTGTGTAAACAGCTTCGGGAATTTCTTTGTGCCGGTAAAGTGGAGGAAGCAATAACAGGTTCTGACATAACCGCAGATTATAATATCCTGAACCACAATATGATATGAAAGGTATAATAAAGAGCCTCACGTTTCAACGTGAGGCTCTTTAATTACGGAGTCTATGCGGTTATTTCTTTTCGTATGTCAGGTCGAAAGCGGTATCCTTGCTCAGGTTGCCGTAGGTGATCGTGGCCTTGCCCTTGAGCCCGTAGGTTCCCGGCCCTTCGGGAGCTGCGGCATAAGCGCTGTCAATAGCGCCCTGGACTGCGTCGATGCCGGTGCGGACCTTGCTGTAGATCGTGGTGGCGGTGACGTCGGCGGCGCCCTCAGCCAGGCCGGTCGGTCCAGCGCGAAGCCCTTTGAGGATGCCGATATTGGGATTAGCCCAGAAATCAGGCAATTTGCCGCCTATCAGCTTCCATACGGGTATAGAAGCCATGTGGGCTGAGACATAGGTCTTGCCCTGTGCCAGGTAATAGGGATTTACGGCCAGTGTCATAGACCAATCGATTACGCTGATGTTGTTTAAGCTGATGGAACCGTTAGCCGGAACGATTAAATTGGGGACCATGGTCTTGGTAGCAAGCTCGGTCTCGTTCATGTAGAGCTTATAATCCAGCGCGGTCAGCGTTACCGGCACGGGGTTGGGATTCTTAATGGTCACAAAAACGTTGGCAGCGACGGTTTCTTGACCCTGCCATTCGTTTGAAACGTAGCCGAACTCTACGGTGCAGGGTGCAAGCTCGGAAGGAGCCGCTGAGCAGCCCACTGTGCCAAGCAGGACTGCAATCATCAAAAGTGCGAATGTGATGTAGGCCTTCCTCAAAATGATACCTCCTTTTTAGTTAATATTTATTAATTGTTTACTGGCCTGCGGCTTTGCGCAGATCAGCAGGGCTCTTATATTTCTCTGGCTCAGCCCATGTTCCCTTGTATCGCGGGGGATAGGTCTCACTCTTGTTGCCAGTTGAGAGGAGAACCACATTATGCGGTCCCTGGAACTGGCCTATGGGGCTTACCCATTTTTCCAGGCCTTTGCCATAGATCTTGGACGGTTCGCGCGGATTGTCAGGATCGGCCATGTAGCGGGAATGGAAGAAAGGCGCCACCTTTTTCCCTTCAATGCCGTGAATGCCCAAGATGCCGACATCTTCTATATATAATCCTTCGAGTGGTGTAATGAGTTTCTCGACGTCGGTTGTTTTGGCGGTGTCCAGCAGTTTCTTGTACAGGTACATATCACCGTATCCGATGGCTACGTTAACCTGCACGGGGATATTGTTCTTGTCGGCTTTGTCCAGGAACTCAAGTGATTGCGGAGTATTGGGTATCTCCTTCTCCCAGAAGGAGCCCATAGCGCCAAGAGCCTTGCCGCCCGTGAGGTCCCAGAAATCATAAGTGTGGGAAGTACCGCCGTAGAAGCAAATGGGAATGTCTTTGGCTGAGGATCCCGCCCACTGCTTGGCGAAGACCTCGGTATCGGTGAACCAGCTGCTGCATATGAAAACGACCTGGGCGCCGCTGGCCGCCAGGGCTTCAAGTATGGGCAGGTACATGCCGGTCCTGGCCTTAATGGGTTTGCTATAGACGGTCTCCAAGCCGGCGACCTCCTTGGCATAATCCTCCCATTTAGGTAGACCGGGAATTCCGTTTCTCCACACCGTTGTCCATGCCAGGTCTTCCCAGAGGAAGGCTATCTTATCTGCCTTACATACTTCTTTGAAGAGTGTGAAATAGCCGGGTATGGAGCAATAATGCCCGTCTTCAGGGTCCCAGTCGCGGAAGATGAACTTGAGTTTGTCATAGTCTTTGACTATGTCGTTGGTGAGCTCCCTGCCCATCGGGCCCTGCCAGACAAGTATATGGGGGAACTGGGGGAAAAGTTCTACGGACTTTGGTTGCACTGCCAGGCAGATTTCAGTTCTGCCCTCCACATGGTAAATCAGGGCTTTATTACCCATTACCATCCTCTGAGCCGCCGCCACCGCTAGTGATGTTTCGCCTTTGCTGTCCTCGATGACGAATTTGACAGGCCTGCCGTTCATGCCGCCGGCGAGATTTATCTCATCAGTCGCAAGCCTCATCATATCCATGACGGGTTTTGTACCCGGAGAGCTTGCGGCGCCGACATAACCTATCACAATCGGCCCTTCGCCGGTGCCTGCCTGAGGTTGTGCCGGTCCACATCCTACGACCGCCACGACAGCCACCAGTGTGAAGATGATGAATAACGAGAGAATCGTACCCCTTGACTTCATAAACACCTCCTTTCGTTTGTCAAAATATTATACCACGTAATGTCAATCGTTTATGCGTTTTTTTATAAATATTTACGGCATAGCTCACGAAAGGTTAAAAGAAATTGGGGGTAACATGTAAAAAACCGGCTTTGGGAAGTATGCCCAAAGCCGGTTTTTGATTGACCGATTAGTATATGTTGATTATTAGAGTGGCGGAGTGTTCCCGAGCCTGTCGAAGGTGTATGATTTTTCAGTCTTTATGCCTGCCAGCCGTTTGGCTATATTCTTGGTATTTTCTATGTTATAGGAACCCATGATGGCAATCTGTTCCATCCTTGGTGAGCCTCCGCCGTGTACGCCTGCATATTGCATTACACCGGCATTCTCAGAGCATGATAGTCCCTGAACCCAGGCGAAGGCGCGCAAAACGTCTTTAACATCGACATTGGGATTGCGTGCCATATATTTCTCTATGAAAGGCTTGGTCTCTTCATTTACCCAATCTCCCGGGCGCGGCAGCGTCGCCGGCATGCCGCCTGCTATATCGGCCAGGATATCGTATTCATGGTAAATATTAACACCGGCGTGCCGGCGGCTTACATTACAGTACATGATGTCAGGGATGTAAGTGCCTGAGGGCGATTTAGAGCCGTTGATAGCTGCGGCGATGCCGGTGCCGTAGACAAGCTCCGACGTGCAGATCAGCTCGGCAAGCTTTTCACTCACGTGGCCTTCCTTCTCGATGCCGTTGACCTCAGCCATCAGCGCAGTGGCACCGGTGAGTACGTCGGTCATGGCGGGTTTGCAGCCCGTGTAGCTGTGGCGATGGTACAGCGCAAAAGTCAAAGCCAGCCTGCCTCCCATATCAGTCTCTCCGCACAGGAAAACATTGTCCCAGGGGATAAAAACATCATCGAAGACGGTTAAAGAATCAGCGCCTCCCCAGGGACCGGGAGCGCCCCAGCCTTCGGGTTGCTCTACCATGGGAGCGCTGACGATCTGCTTGACACCTTCTGCATCTGCAGGAATGGTAAAAGCCACCGCCCAGTCACCCTCCTCCTTGGTCAGTGCCCTGGTAGGTATTACGTTAATTTGCTCAACCACCGGTGCATAGGAGTTATGCACTTTGGCGCCCCTGACCACTATGCCGTCGCTCTTCTTTTCGACAATGCGTACATACAGATCGAGGTCTTTCTGCTCGTGCGGCCTCCATGGCCTGTTACCCTTCACATCTGTCTGCGCGCAGCATGATGTGCGGTCGTTGCTCTGGAAATCCCTGAGCCATTTCTCGAACCTTTTATGGTACTCCGTCCCGTACTTCTGGTCGGTCTGGTATGTAATTACGGAAAGTGCATTTGTGGAATCTATACCCATGCATCTTGCAATACACCCTCCCACCTGCTGTGAAGTGAGCCGGGTCATCTTTTGCTTGGCCAGCAGGTCCTGAATGCTCCTGTGTATATGGTTGAAGCGGTTTATCTTTTCGCCGGTAAGGTGTGAGGTAGCCGTAAGCACCTCCTGGTAGTCCTTGAACTCGGGATCGGTTATCATATCGTAAGTTTTGGCTAAAACATTCGTAGCGCCTTCAAGGCGTTTGAACTCACGGTCTACCAGCTTGCCGTCGATGTAGATATTGCGCCTCATTTTGCTCAGTCTTTTTCTGTACTCGCTCGACGTAATCATTTACACTCCTTAATTTGCGGTTTTTAATTTACTTATTATGGGCACTCTGCGTTCGAAGTTTAGATTGTCATGCCGCCGTCCACGATGAGGTTCTGACCGGTGATGAAGCCGGATTTATCTGAAGCCAGGAATACAGCTGCCTGGGCCAGATCTTCGGGTTCGGCGATACGCTTCAGCGGGGTCCTGTCCATAATAACCTTGTAGATGTCCGGATTGCCCCAGAGGGCCTGGCTGAATTGTGTCCTGGTCTGACCCGGAGATAGTGTATTAACCCTGATGCCGTATACAGCCCATTGTTGCGCCATAACCTTGGTTGCCATGTTGACGCCTGCTTTGCTGATGGAGTAAACCGGAAGTATATCCGGTGTAACTCCGGCGATCGAAGATACATTGATAATGACTCCGCCGCCATGTTCTTTCATCACCCTGGCAACGGCCTGACTGAGGAAAAAAAGCCCCTTCAGGTTCAGGTTCATGATGGAGTCCCAGGCGCGCTCGCCGATGTCGATTGCCTGCTCCATAGTGGGATTGGTTGCCGCATTATTCACCAGGATATCTATGCGGCCGAACTCTTCTCTGGCTTTGGCAACGAGATTGGTAATATCCTCTGTGCGGCCTATGTGTGCCGCTACAGGCAGCGCCTTCACTTTCAGAGCTTTGATTTCATCCGCGACTTTTTCCAGGTCGGGCGCCTTACGGCTGGCAAGGACAACATCGGCTCCTGCCTTAGCCATTTCCAGTGCTATGGCCCGCCCGATGCCGCGACTGGCGCCTGTCACCAGCGCAACCTTTCCCTTCAGAGATACATCCATTTGCAAACCTCCTTATTTGATAATAGTGCAATATCTGAAAACCTGTTGAAGTTGAAAACAAATGAAAGCCTGTATTACAGGGGACAGGTCTGATATACAGTCATTTCCCCGTAGATAGGGTACCAGCATTGCCAAACGCGCCAATTATATCAAGCGGATATCAGGCTGCACAAGAAAACAGCGGTCCTTTTTATACGCCGCCCTGGCTACTTCGCGCGAATGAGCAAAATAGGGCAGCGGGCGCCCCTAAGTACCTTCTCGGCAATGCTGCCGAAAGCCCATTTGCTGATCCCTGTTCTTCCGTGTGTGGACATTATAATGAGGTCCACCAGGTTTTTATTGGCGTATTCTATTAAGACTTCAGCAGGATTGCCCTCCGGCAGCTCTACCCGTATTTTGAAGTCAGCATCATCTAAATTCTCCTGCACCTTATCCAGATAATGCCGGCAGATCTCCTCACATCGTCTGGTTTCATAATCCCTGTATTCCTCCCAGTTCATAGACATCGGAGGCGGATAGCTCATGGGGGAAGCAAATACCTCACATACCCTGATCAAAGTTGCCTCGATCTTATTTTTAACGAGCTGACGGCTTAACTCCTTCAGGTATTTCAAAACCGATTCTGCCAGTTCGGAGCCGTCCAGCGGCACCACGACACTTAATTTCTTACCCTTGGTATGATCGGTTTTGCCGCCGGTATCTGCTTTTACCAGCCAGACCGGCACATTAGTCGCATGGATAACTTTCTCGGCTATACTACCATACAGCCAGCGGCTTGCGCCTGAGCGGCCGTGCGTGGCCATCACAATCAAGTCAATTTTATTCCTGGCGGCATAATCCACAATTGTATCCGCCACTTTCCCTGTAATAACTTTGCCTGCCGCTATGTCCCGGTATCTGGCTTTTGATACAAGCTTATTCAGGTATTCCTCGGCCGCATATTTCGCATCGGTCTCGATATGTTTTTTATAGCTCGCATCACCCAGGGGAACATCGAGAGGTTGTATAACATATAGAAAGGTGATTTTTACTTCCTCGTGCCCCGCTGTCAATAAATCAACATACGGCAAAACACACTCGGCTAATTCCGACCCATCGAGTGGAACAAGTATTTTAGAAAACATATCCTTCCTCCCTATCGAAACATAAGAACACCGGGATTACATGATGATAAGTTCAGGACATAAGATATGTCAAGGAATGTGATGATTTTATGCTTATACGGCAGTTTCAGCCGAGATGCCCGTAGGTCTCAAGCCGTCATCTTGGAGAGCTTTGTTGAGCGAGGCCAGGGCAACTTCGACCTTGCTGTCGTCCGGCTTTCGCGTGGTCATTGCCTGCAGCCAGAGCCCCGGTATCAACATAAAATACACAAGTTTGTTCCGGCTATGAGCAGCTTCGAAGCGGATGATTTCGTAGCTTACCGCTGCTATCACCGGTATAAGCAGTATGCGTGAAATAATGCTGATCCATAAGGCCGGCCGGCCCAGCAGGGCAAAGACCACGATGGATATGACAAGTACAACGAGTAAGAAACTCGTTCCACAGCGGGTATGGGCGGTTGAATAGTTCCTGACACTATCGGTTCGGAGGGGAGCACCGGCTTCATAGGCATTTACGGACATATGCTCGGCGCCGTGATAAGCGAATATTTCTTTGATCTCCGCCATACGTCCGATAATAATCAGGTAAAGTACGAAAAAGACTATGCGTACCAATCCCTCGATGATATTACTCAGGAAGGCGGAGGGGATCAGGCTGTCAAAAAATCGCACGGCAAGCAACGGAAGTACGAAAAACAGTACGACAGCCAGCAATACACCAAGCACGACGCTTCCCCACATCATTCCCGGTGTTATTTTTTCCTTTTCATCTTCGGTAGTTATTTGCGCAGAGTACATTAATGCGCCCGTGCCAAGCACGAGGCTTTCAATGAGTACGATTATTCCCCTGATGAAAAACAGTTCGCGCCATTTTCCTTTGAAAAGCGTGGACAGCGGACGGCTTGAAATATGAATGGTCCCATCCGGTTTGCGCACGGCAATCGCCGTGCTGGTACGGCCTCGTATCATCACGCCGCCCATCACCGCCTGTCCGCCATAGTAAAAAGGTTTTTCTTTTGCCATCAGTTCAAAAAAAAGGGGCGGCATGTAATCCGCCCCGGAATGAACCACAGAATATATTTACTTGGATTTGTCCATCTTGTTGTAGCGTCTCTTGAAACGCTCCACGCGGCCTGCAGTGTCTACGATCCTCTGCTCACCCGTGAAGAAGGGGTGGCATTTGCTGCACAGCTCAACCCTGAGGGTCTTTCTTGTTGATCCCGTAGTAAAGGTATTCCCACAGGAACACGTGACCGTGGCATCTAAAAAATATTGAGGATGAATTTTTTCTTTCATAATCACTATTCCGGATATACGCTGGCTTTTTTCCTGTTTTTGGTTGCCTGTTCGAATTTTACCTGGCCGTCGATCAATGCAAAGATTGTATAGTCTCTGCCGACACCCACATTGTTGCCCGGGTGAATTTTAGTGCCCCTTTGCCGGACGATAATGGTACCTGCCTGTACCTTTTCGCCGCCGAAGCGCTTTACGCCCAATCTTTTGGAGTTACTATCACGACCGCAGCGTGTGCTGCCGCCGCCTTTTTTATGAGCCATTAGCTTTCACCTCCGGTTGCAGCCTTTGCTTTAGGCGTCCTTTTGCTTACCTTGCCGCCCGGTTTGACGATGTCCTTGATAAGTAACCTGGTATAAGGCTGCCTGTGTCCTGTCTTTCTGCGGGAGCGCACCTTATTCTTGTAACGGAAGACGATGATCTTCCTGGCCTTGCCTTCTTCGAGACAACTGGCAATTACTTTGGCCCCCTTGATCTCAGGGCTTCCGATGACAACTTCGTCACCGTCGGCTATCATGAGTACCGGGGATAATTCAACTTCCTTGCCTTTTTCAGCGTGAAGCAGCTCAACGTTAATGACCTGTCCCGGCCTGACCCTGTACTGCTTGCCGCCTGATACTACGATTGCATAAGAGTCGCTCATTTTCCTAGTCCTATCTTAAGAATAACCCTATAAATATATCAATCCGCGTACTTGTGTGTCAAATTCCGCAATCGATTAAATGGTCTTGAAAAGTTTAGTTCGCAGATAAAAAACCGAATGCTGATGAGAGGCAATTAGCGGCGAAGACTACTGCGGCTCTTCACACCCGTCCTTGCAGGCCACATCGGTATGTTTCATGTATACCAGGTCGCTGGTTACAGCATCACGTGCCAGATAACCTTCGTCAAACTGGCTGATAACCACAAACCATCTACCGGCTTCATTCTGGATTTTTGTCGGACTTATCGAGAACTCCATGTGGTAAAAAACGCCTTGATTACTATTGACTGAGCGTTAATTTTATCACTTTTTTAAAAAACTGCAACTTTAAAGTTTTAACGCAATTTCAGCAGCCTTTTCCACTGCTGCCAGTATTTTCCCCGGTTTGGCAGCATCGCCGATTATATATACCTCTGATACTATACCCCTGGCCTGTTCTTCGAGGTTATTGACGGATGTTGCTCCGGTGGCCAGAACTATGGCATCGAAAGGCCCCAGCTTCTCTTCGCCGACTGGCGTGCTTATAACTACGGCCTCATCTGATATCGACTTTACTGTAGCCTGGGTAAGGATTTTGACGTTTTTCTCTTTGAGCCGTTTTCTGAGGAAGAAACGGGCAGCCGGGCCTATATCCCGCGCGGTACTTTTAAGCATTTCCACGATAGTAACGTTTCTCCCCTTGCCGGCCAGGTAATCCGCTGTTTCACAGCCGACCAGCCCGCCGCCGATTACCAGGACATTGTCCCCCGCTTCGTCTGTAGTGAGCGCTTTTCGGGCTGAGATAACTTTTTTATTATTCACGCCGGCGATATTGGGTATTGCCGGTTCAGATCCCGTGGCTATGATAAGCACATCAGGCTTAATCTCCTTTATTTTATCGGCGGTCAATCTCTGCCCCATATGGATTTCTACACCCAGTTGCCTGATGGCTTTTATCCTGGATTGCGCTACTTCCTGGTAGATTTCTTTGCCGGGTGGTATGGCAACCAGCCTGGTCTGACCTCCCAGGTAGCCGTCCTGCTCGAACAGGATTACCCTGTGGCCGCGCAATGCCGCTGTACGCGCGGCTTCCAGTCCTCCCGGACCTCCCCCGGCAATCAGGACTGTTCTGGGTTTGGTCGCCTTCGGACTGGCATAGTCCTCCTCCCTTCCCAGTGCGAGGTTCTGAACGCAGGTAATCGAAGGCCTGAGCCATGTGGCAAGACCTTCGATGCAGCCCTCGTTACAGGAGAGGCATTTTACAATGTCATCCACACGGCCCTGCTTCACCTTGTTGGGCCATTCGGGGTCGGTGAGAGACTGCCTGCCGATATGGACCATGTCCGCTTTGCCTGACTGAATAATATCTATCGCAGTGGAGGGATAATTAATGCGCCCGGCTACCAGGATTGGCACGTCGAATGCCTGTTTGAATTGAGCCGACGTCTCCGCGTTAAATCCCTGCTTCATATCCGGAGGCGCGCTGGTATACTGGCTTGATTCGGGCACACCGATGGATACATCCACGGCATTGATGCCGGCTTCTATTAAAAGCTTTATCATTTTAATGCTTTCTGGCACGGTTCGCCCCAGCGGCACTGCTTCATCCGCGCTGATGCGGAACAGCATGGGGAAATCGGGCCCCACAAGTTCACGCGCCCGCTTCACTATTTCCAGCGGGAAGCGTATGAAGCCTTCAAAGCCGCCGCCATATTCGTCGGTACGCTTGTTGGCATAGGCGGACATAAACTCGGAGATCAGGTACCCGTGAGCGCCGTGAAACTCGACCGCGTCACAACCTGCCTTCTTGACCCTCAGCGCGCCCTGGGCGAATTTTTCTACAAGGGCCTTTATTTCTTCGATGCTCAGCTCCTGCGGCATCTGGCGCATCACCGGATCGGGGACAGCGGACGGCGCCACGGGTTGCTTGCCGCCGAGGAAATGCGGGAAGTTGGTGCGGCCCGGATGATAAAGCTGGACGGCTAATTTTGTTCCATATTTATGCACGGTCTCGGCTAGCTTTTTAAAGCCCGGGATCAGGCTATCATCGTGTAAACAAAGCTGGTGCCCGCTTCCAATGCCGCGCTCGCTGTCTATAGCGGTTACCTCTACAATAATGAGTCCGAAGCCGCCTTTAGCTCGTTGTTCGTGGTAATGAATCAACCGTTCTGAAACTCCCCCTCCGTCGGCAGCGAAGCCTGTGCCCATGGGGGGCACTGAAAGGCGGTTCTTTACCTCCATCGTCCCTATCTTAACCGGTTGAAATAGCGCAGAATAATCTTCAGTCATGGCATCTCCTTAAATATGGTGGATAGAAATTGGTGAAAATTGTTTGCACGCAATAATTCCGCGTGCACTCTAACAAGAATGCGGATTATTGTCAAACGTCACGTAATATCACGTTTGGTCAACGAGTTAAATCGGTAATAGATTAAGCAGGCTCCCGACAATTACAGCGCTTAGAATCATAATGCCCAGCGATTTAAGCAGGTCTGTGAAGCCCAGTTCGCGTAACATGATGGTAAGAGTGGCCACGCAGGGGAAGAACATGACTACAACCACACTGCTTATTACCAGTTGCTTGGCGGTTAAGCTGAGAGGAGCCAGCACCGCCATGGCTGCATCCATGCGGAGCAGTGCAACAAATATCGCTGCTATGGCATCCTGCGGCAGGCCGAGCAGGCCGCTTATAACCGGAGCCGAAAAACTTGCAATGGCGGTGAATATCCCCAACATCGTCAGTACATTGACTACGGGAATAGCTATAATCATGATCGGCACAGCTTCGATTAGAAAACCGCGTATCCGATATAATAATTTATTCATCATGATAGGCCACGGCACCATGCGGTAGGGAGGGATTTCAATTACAAGCTCGGGTGTAAATCCCTTAATCGTGGCATTCAGGATCAGCCCGGTTGCGATCCACACAATGAACAATGTTGCGTAGACAATGGCAACATATTGGATTCCATGTTGCCCCACCAGTCCCAGGATAAGCGCTTGCAGGGAAGCGCACGGTATAGCCAGGGAAATCAAAGTAATGGCTATAAAGCGTTGTTTCCTGTTCTCCAGTACTCTGGTGCTGAGTATAGCGGGAACGTTGCAACCGAAGCCCAATATAGTTGGTATTATGGCGTAGCCGTGCATGCCGAATCGGTGCATTATAGTGTCCAGCATTACCGCCAGGCGGGGAAGATAGCCGATATCTTCAAGCATCCCCAGCGCAAAATAAAAAGCAGCTATATAAGGCAGGACGAGCGCAAAAGGAACGTAGAGCGCGGTTGTCAGCAGCCCCCAGGACTGCAGAAAATCAATCTGTCCATCGATAAGCTGACCGATGAGTATGTCGTGCAAAAATCCTGCCCCCAGATGGTTGCTGATCGCGGTTACAACAGGACGCCAGGCAAACTGGAAAATGGGTTCCATGATATATTGATAGAGGCCGTCCCCCGCATATCGCACTATCAGGAACACAATTGCTGCTACGAGAAGAGAGATAAGAATTCCGGGTACCGGTTTTACGGTGGCATCGGCCAGCCTTTCTCCAAACGTATGGTGCCTGTGAGTTACCTGCTGGACCTGGTTAACTATTTCCCCTATTTTAGCCCAACGTTTTTCACGTGTGAGAGCCGGCAGTCCGGGCGCCGCCGCTGCGGGTATATTCTCTACCAGATTCTTAATGCCTTCACCGGTGATTGCCACTGTCGGTATCACAGGTACGCCGAGCAATTCTTCCAGTTTTTTTATATCAATATTAATGCCAAGGTGGAGGGCGTCATCCCAGATATTGAGGGCAACAATTACGGGGGTTTTACCTTCCAATAGCTCCAGGGTCAAATAGAGGTCACGTTCCAAGTTGGTGGCATTGATGACATTAATGATAACGTCACCCGTTTTGAGCATTTGGAGCGCCACATCGCTGTCCTTTTCCTCCCTATCAAGTGAGTAAATACCCGGTATATCAATTAACTCGGCGTTGGATTCGCCTATTTTCATGAATCCGGATGTATAATCGATGGTTGTACCCGGATAATTGGACGAAATAACGCGGGATCCCGTGAGGCGGGAAAACAGGGCGCTTTTTCCGGCGTTGGGATTACCGGCAAGAAGTATTTTCATCTGGAATTACCAATATTCTGTTTGCCAGCCCTCTGCCGACAGCCATCTGCGTATTATTTATGCGGAAAGTCACGGGGCCGTGCCAGTACATGGAAGAGGATTTGACTATTCGGCTGCCCGGCCTCAATCCCATGGAAGTTAGCCGGCTGTAAGCCCACCGTCCTCCCATAATTTCGGCAACTGTGCCTTCCTGCCCATCCTTCATCTGGGCTAGCGTTATCTTATTCATTCCCATGATTTTCTCCGACAGTCACTGCATAAACCAGTCATATTAACCTCAGCCGCAATGATTTTGAAATCCCTCGCTTCCATGACGTCCTTTTTTATTTTACTGTAAAGGGGATAGGCGAACTCGATAACCTTCCCGCATCTGCTGCAAACCAGATGATAGTGCTCGCCTTCCTGTTTGGTTTCGTAATGGTGGTGGTCCTGCCCGAAATGCAGCTCATCGATAATGCCCATCTGCTTGAATTTTTGCAGGGTGCGATAAACGGTGGCGAGGCTGATCCGTGAGCTTCTCTGCCGGGCGCGCCTGTATATTTCGTCGGCATCCAGATGCCTGCCGCCGTCGCTGACGATTTTGTAGATCAGCAGCCTCTGCCCGGTAATCCTCGATCCCGGCTCCATTAATTTGGTCAGTTGAGCCTTCTTAACCATGATAAATTATTATTGATAATGCGAATCACTTGCAACAATAATAGCAGAACTTCAAGCATATATCAAATATTGTCTCAGAGGCTCTGGCTTAAGAAGGGTTGTATGTTCTGCTTGTGTTTATTATTCGCCGGGATCATTTCATCCGGTTACATATTGCTTCTAGTATGGGGCGCGCTTTTTTAGCTGCCCTGCCCCGGTGGCTGATCTCATTTTTCAGCGCAGGCGGCAGCTCCGCTATGGTCTTGTTATATTCGGGAACATAAAATATGGGATCATAGCCGAATCCGTTTTCCCCCTTCGGCTCTAAAGCAATCATACCACTGCACTCCCCTTCCGCCACATGGATTTTTCCATTCGGTTCGGCTATGGCTGTCACGCATTTGAACCTGGCCTGCCTTTTACCCTCAGGTGTACCTGCGAGCTTTTTTAAGAGGAAATTTACCCTGTCTTCATCAGTGGCATTCTCTCCCGCGTAGCGGGACGATCTCACTCCGGGCTCGCCTCCCAGGGCATCTACCTCCAACCCCGAATCATCTGCCAAAGTAACGAGCCCGCTCAAGGCCGCATAGAATCCAGCCTTGGAGCGGGCGTTATCTTCAAATGTGGGATAGTTTTCTTCTGCCTGCTGATCAATGCCGGCCTGGTCCAGGGTGACCAGATCAATGTCCAGCCCTGCCAGCAGTGAGCGGTACTCATTTGCCTTGCCTTTATTGGTGGTAGCCAGCAGGAGCCTGAGCATCAGACCCTTTAAATTTTCTCGAACCGCTTTTGAAGCTTCCTCTTGACCTGAGGCATGGTGGTATATTCCATCTCCGCAAGGGGCAGCCTGTGGGGCTCGAAGGGGCCGTGGCGCCGCAGCATATCGGCCATATCCAGGGCCTGCTGCCTGGCATTATTGAATGCCGGGTCGTCGAACATATCCACGGGTCCCACGAGTTTGCCGTCAGCCAACTGGAAGCCCGCGGCAATGACCCTGGGCGGGCCGTCAAAGCGGGTGGGGGTGCTCTCGCGCACGGCCACAGGCATCAGGGGGCCGTGATGCGAGCCGCGCATCCAGCCTTCCACGATGTGTGGGCGGGCAAAAGGTTCCAGAACCTCGCCCACTGCCGGGAAGATGCCCTGCGCTCTCACAATGCAAACCGGGTCATCCTTGCCGACGTAACGCCCCGCAATCAAAGAAAGCTTCTGAGTTGACGAACTTGAGGCTATTTCTCCGGTCTGACGCGAGTAAACGGCTTTAACCGAATAGCGGGACGGCGCCCCGATTAAGATCAGCATGTCATACATTTCCTCGGGACAGTTGAAAAATATCCTTTTGCTTTCCTTTACATCGTGCACTTCAAATTTGAAACCCTTGTGCATGTTGGCTGCTATGACCAGCCCGATGGTGTTGAATGGATCGCAGAAAATCGAGTAAAGCGGCAGGTTCCAGGCGCCGGAGGCGGTCTTATCAGCCATGTAAATGATTACCGCTTCAGCCTCGCGTTCCTCCAGCTCCATCTCGGCTACGCCGGGGCCCTGGCCTTTGACATTGCCGGAAAACGCGTCTGCCAGCAGGTCCTGCCCCGCCCCGTGCAGCTTCAACTTTTTAGCTATACCGGTACAGCTTGTGAATGTATCCCAGGCAAGCTCGTGGACTGTCTTGTTATCTACCCCCTCTTTATGGGTCATAATAAACTGCAGATCATCACCGCAGCGTGTGACGTGGTAGTCGATAAGAAGCCCGGATTTCTTAGCCCTCCCCAATGATGCTTCCCCCTCCGCAATTAAGTCCGGGTGCATGCCGCAGTGGCCTACCCATCCACCGATGTCGGCCTTGATTACACTCAGAGTAATTTTCATTTCAACTCCTTAAAATAATTTATTTCGATCATGCGGGCTGGGTTTGCAAAAACTGGCGGGTTGTAAAACTGGAAAATAGATAAAGATACCCCATTGATAGGAGCTCATTTAGCATAATTGTTAAGTTCACACCAAAGGTTCAGTTTAACAGAAAATTGAAGCTGATGTCAAAGCAATAAGCGGGCAGGCTATTCCGCCCAATGATATAATTGGTAAAAGAGGCGAGGTGGTTAATGCCGGAAGCGCTGCTATGTGATAAATTACCCGGTCAGAGGGTGCGCTGCAACGTGTGCCAGTGGCGCTGTGAAATTAATCCCGGCAAAAGCGGAGTCTGCCGCGTCAGGAGAAATGAAAACGGTACGCTCAGGCTGTTGAATTACGGCAGGGTGTCTTCCATCGCTGCGGATCCCATAGAAAAAAAGCCCCTTTATCATTTTTTCCCCGGCACCCTGGTACTCTCACTGGGAACAATCGGCTGCAATTTTCACTGTAATCACTGTCAGAATTGGGAGATCGCCTGCGTGGAGGAGCCGGAACCGGTGAGCGGGATTCTCCGGGAGATCTCACCCAAAGAGACTGTACACCTGGCCAGGCAGAACGACTGCGCAGGAATATCCTGGACCTATAACGAGCCCACTATCTGGTTTGAGTATACACTCGATTCTGCAAAAATTGCGCGGGAGAATGATTTGTATACCGTTTATGTCACCAACGGTTACATTACCCCCGAAGCCCTGGATATGCTCGGGCCTTACCTCAATGCCTGGAGGGTGGACGTGAAAGGATTTACCGATAAGCTGTACCGTGATCTGGCAAGGATATCCAACTGGCGCAGCATACTGGAAATGGCGGAAAGGGCCCAAAAAAAGTGGAATATGCATGTCGAGGTGGTGACCAATATAGTCCCCACCATGAATGATGACACAGACCAACTAACCGGAATTGCGCGCTGGATTAAAGATGCTCTGGGTGAGCTCACTCCATGGCATGTCACCAGATTTCAACCCCATCGGAATCTCAGGCATCTTCCGCCGACCCCTGTGGCCACCCTTGAGAAGGCTTATAATATCGGCCGGGAGGCCGGATTACGCTTTGTGTACGTAGGCAACGTGCACGGCCACGCCCGCGAAAATACCATTTGCTACAGCTGCGGCAACACGGTTATTAAACGGGTGGGCTATAATACGGATATAATTGCCGTCAGGGGATCGAAGTGTTCCATATGCGGCGCGGAGCTTAATATCAGGACTTCTATGAGCGCGGAGGCAGGAAAATGATCAGGAATGCAGCCGTCGCCGGCCAGTTTTATCCGGCATGGCCGGATGAACTCCGGGAGACGATCAGGTATTTTTCCCCGGAAGATGTTACCAGAGCTAATGCCATCGGCGCAGTGTGTCCCCACGCCGGTTATGTATATTCAGGACCGGTGGCGGGGGCGGTTATTTCACGTATTAAATTGACCGATACGGTAATTATCCTCGGGCCCAACCACCGCGGCATAGGTAAGCCTTTCAGCATCATGAAGGAAGGAAGCTGGAAGACACCCCTGGGAGAGGTGAAGGTGGATACCGAGCTTGCCCAGGCCATTTTAAAAGCATCGAGTCAAATAGAAGAAGACAGCCTGGCGCACCGCTACGAACATTCTTTGGAAGTGCAGGTGCCCTTTCTGCAATACTTTAAACCCGATGTGCAAATAGTGCCCATAGTTCTTTCTCTCGCCAACCCGGAGGTTTACAGGGAGATCGGCAGGGCCATTGCCACCGCGCAGAAAGCAACGGGTATTGATGCGCTCATCCTCGCCAGCAGCGACATGACGCATTATGAACCTCACGAAAGCGCCAAAACCAAGGATAAGCAGGCCATTGAAGCAATACTGGACCTTGATGCCGATCAACTGATTAAACGTATCGCCAAATATGATATTTCCATGTGCGGCTACGCTCCCGTGGTTGCATTGATCACAGCAGCCGTCGAGCTGGGCGCCGGAAAAACAGAGCTGGTTAAATATCAGACCAGCGGCGATACTTCCGGTGACTTCTCGAGCGTAGTGGGTTATGCCGGGATTATAATCTGGAAATAAGAGGTGCCAGTGATGGAAAAATCGATGCATCCGATAGTGCAACTGGCCAGGAAGGCTGTAGAAGCCTATGTTGAGAAAAAGGAGGTAATCAAGCCGGAAAAGCTCACACCGGAGATGCAGGAGCAGGCCGGGGTATTCATCTCACTGAAAAAATACGGTCAGCTGCGTGGCTGCATAGGAACATTTGAGCCCACGCAGCCCAATATTGCTGAGGAGATTGTACGCAACGCAATTTCGTCGGCTACATTCGACCCGCGTTTCCCGCCCGTTCATGCCAACGAACTGAGCGAGCTGGAATACAGCGTTGATGTGCTCACACCGCCGGAGGTAGTGAAGAGCGAGGCCGACCTCGACCCTAAGAAGTACGGCCTGATAGTAAAATCGGGCTATCGCCGGGGCCTGTTGCTTCCTGATCTTGAAGGCATCGACGATGTAGCAACCCAGCTTTCCATCTGCCGACAGAAAGCCCACATAGGCCCCACAGAACCTGTTGAGCTCTACCGGTTTATGGTAAAAAGGTACAGGTGATATTCTTCCGGTTGCCTTGCCCTATTATATCTGTTATGGTATATAACAACTTAAAGCTATGCTTTGCCTGATTCACTACATGCAGGGCACAAACTGCATACCATTTGCAGGACGTTTGTCCGGGACCTCTCTGGAGGTTGATTAAAAATGAAGCTTGTATTAATCGGGATCGGTGATTGCGGTTGTAACCTTGCGGCGGAATTCGTCCGTCTTTCTGCAAAAGCCAGAGCTGAAAACGGTGTGGAAGTTTTGGTCAGGTCTTACGCTATAAATGACGATCAAAACAAACTTAACGCACTGAGCAAAGTCGGCGACAAACTCCTCACCATAGCCATGCCTGAACCTGCGAGTTCGCGCAGGGAATCTGAGGTGGGCGCAGATTTAATGCGTGCCAACGGTGACCGCATCATAGCAACCATGAGGGCAGGAGAATTCTTTGAGACGGATGCCTTTTTGCTGGTTGCCAGCAGCGCCGGACGCATCGGTTCAGGGGGGATATCGATCCTGGCCAGGAAATTGAAGGACAGGTACGTAAACAAGCCGGTCTATGCCCTGGTCGTCCTGCCGCTTGCAGCCGAGGAAAATGTCCCCACGTATATCTACAATACCGCATTGTGCCTCAAATCAATCGATAAAACCGCCGATGCCACCTTCCTTTTCGACAATGAGAAGGTAAGGTCTGAGGCCAGTGTAACATCTTCTGCGGATAATGATGCTTTGAACAGAGAGATCGTTACTCCCTTTTATGATTTCCTTCGCGCCAGTGAACGGGTCGATCCCAGGTTCCTGGGTACCAGCCACGTAGGGATCGGGGATATCGTGCAATCACTGAGCGGCTGGAGCGTCATAGGTTTCGGCACGGCACAGCTTCCCACCGCCGGGTTTTCGCTGTTTAAAAAAGGGGAAAATTTTGAAAGCAAAAGCGAGGAGACCGTCAAGGCCATGGAAGCCATGAGCGCAGCCTTGAGCCATTTCTCTATTGAATGCCGGCTGGAAGACGCACGCAAAGCCCTGTACCTGCTCTGTGTGCCGGCCAAGCATGCCAATATCGGCATGACGCGGTCGGTAGGCAACCACCTGCGTGAGCTGACCAATAACGGCGAGGTGCACGGTGGGGATTTCTATGGCGTTAAGGACTACGTCAGCGTTACGCTGATAGCTTCAAAGTTGACCTATGTTGAGAAAGTAAAGAACTATTATGAGCGGGCATCCGAGCAGGCTCAGGAACTTAAGAATAAAGAGACGCAATCGTTATGACCCTTTTCGACCTCGGTGGTCCGGAGCTCAAGGGCAGGAAGGACACCGGGGATAGCCCGAATTCCTCTATTGTGATGCCGCTTGCGGCGAGGATGAGGCCGCGCAACTTCACCGAGTATGTCGGGCAGCAGCACCTCATCGGCGAAGGCCGCGTGCTCCGCAAATCCATTGAATCGGACCAGTTACCCTCTCTGATCCTGTGGGGGCCGCCGGGGAGCGGCAAGACAACGCTGGCTCACGTCATCGCCAATGTGTCGCGCTCGTATTTTGCACCTATGAGCGCGGTTACGGCAGGTGTGGCGGACCTGAGGCGTGTAGTTGAAGAAGCCAGGATACGCCGCAAGTCTACGGGACAGCGTACCATACTTTTTATCGATGAAATTCACCGCTTTAATAAAAGCCAGCAGGATGCCATCCTGCCCTACGTGGAAAACGGCGAAGTTACGTTCATCGGGGCCACTACGGAGAATCCCTCGTTCGAGGTTATCTCGGCATTGCTTTCCAGGAGCAGGGTTTTTACTTTAAACGCGCTTACGGATGAAGAGATCAGGTTGATCATCGAGCGTGCCTTGAAGGATAAGGAGCGCGGATTGGCCTCCTTGAATGGCTCCCTTGCCGATGATGCCCTGGATAACCTCGTAGTCATGTCCAACGGCGACGCGCGCATTGCCCTGAATGCCCTGGAGCTGGCGGCTCAGGCTACACAACCCGCTGGCGACGGAGTCAGGAAAATAGACCTGGCTGCGATCGAAGACTCGCTGCAGAAGCGGGCGCTGCTCTATGACAAGGCCGGCGACCAGCACTATGACCTTATTTCCGCCCTGCACAAGACGCTTCGCGGCTCTGATCCCGATGCTGCGCTCTACTGGTTGGGCAGGATGTTGGAGGCCGGGGAGGATCCGTTATATATCGTCAGGCGGTTGATCCGGTTTGCCTCGGAAGATGTGGGCATGGCCGATCCCCAGGCGCTGGTAGTTGCGGTAGCAGCGCAGCAGGCTGTGCATTTCATAGGTATGCCGGAAGGTAACCTTGCCCTGGCGCAGGCTGTGGTGTACCTGGCAACCGCTCCCAAGAGCAATTCACTATATGCCGCATACGGGCGGGTGCAAAAAGACGTTGAAACCACGCGCAACGATCCTGTTCCCCTGCATCTCCGCAACGCGCCCACCAACCTGATGAAGAACCTCGGTTATGGGAAAGGCTATAAATACGCCCACGATTACGAGGGGCATTTCGTGGAACAGCAAAACCTGCCGGACGCCATTAAAGCGAAGCGATTTTACTTCCCTTCCGAACAGGGTTATGAGAAAACCATCCTGGCAAGGCTTAAGGCCTGGTGGGGGGCACGGATGGAGAAAAAAGAGTGACGCAGGAGCGAATCGTTTTCCCCTGTGGAAAAATCAAGCTGGAAGGGATTTTTTATAAAGTTGAACCAAAAGAAAAAGCCCCGGCGGTTGTGGTCTGCCATCCCCATCCATTGTACGGTGGGTCCATGCAGAATAATGTTACTTTTGCCATTGCCGAGGCGCTGGTTTCTGTCTCCATAGCCGCTCTCCTTTTCAACTTCAGGGGCGTTGGCAGAAGCGAGGGCGAATACGGAGGGGGCCTGGATGAACAGGAGGATGTGGCGGCCGCCCTTGATTGGTTGCAGAAACAGGGCACGGTGAATCCCGCTCAGCTTGCGCTGGCCGGATACTCATTCGGGGCGGCGGTAGCTTTTCCTGTAGCCTGCGCCGACACACGCGTCAAAGCGGTAGCCTTAATTTCACCGTATTTTGAACAATCTCATCTTTCACTCTTGAAAAATTGCAAGAAACCGAAGCTGATCGTCAGCGGAGCCAATGACGAGGTTGTGGGGGCGGACGACGTAAGGGAATATTATTCCGTGGCTGCCGAACCCAGGGAAGTCGCCTTAATAGAGGGTGCTGACCATTTCTGGGGCGGCTATGAAAGCAGGGTGGCAGATTTTACAGCAGGATTTTTTAAACGTCTCTTAATCCAGGATTATTGTATATAACCCTTGCTCTGCATATACCTGATGCTTGCTGCGGCGGAATCAACCTGCTCCTTGTCCTGTGATATTTTGATTACCTTTCGATAATCGTCCGCCATCAGTGAGTAATAGGAGGTATCTTTGGACAGCTGCGCCAGCACGTCATAGGCTGCCGCCCGGTTTAAATAGACTTCGGGTATGTTGGGATCAAGCTCTATCGACTTGTTCAGCGCTGCCAATCCGCCTTCTATATCGCCGTTCACCAGCAGCGTCTCTCCCAGCGTGCCGTAAGAGCGTGCGTTTTTAGGATCGAGCTCTATGGCTTTTTTAACATCTTCCACTGCTTTGTTCAGTTGCAGCTTTCCCCTGTTGGACACGGCGCGTTCAAGGTACATGCCGGGGACATCCACCATTTCGGAGTCGGTCGCGACACCCGGCGCCTCCCCGAGCGCCAGCGCCCGGTTCAGATCATCCATAGCTTTATCCCATTCTTGATTGGCGTTATGCAAATATCCTCTGTAGTAATAAGCCTGTGCCAGGGTATCTTCCAGCTCAATGGCTTTGTTAAGATCTGCAATTGCCTTTGCAGGCTGTTGCTGCTTGATATAGATAAACCCCCGGAATTTATAGGCCTCCGCCAGGTCAGGGTCGATGGATAAAGCCTTTTCAAAGGCACTCATGGCCGCAGTATAGTTTTCCGAATGCAGTGCAATGATGCCCTTGTAGTTATACGCCGGGGCAAGGTTTTCATTGATGCCGAGCGTTGCATCAAAATCGGCAACAGCTTTATCAAATTGCTGTTGCCGGTAGTACGCGACGGCGCGGTTGTAGTATGAATCATAGCTGTTCGGGCTGAGCTCGATAGCCTTGTTGGCTGCTTCAATAGCTTTGTCCCATTCGCTCTTGTGAACATAAAGCCAGCTGAGGTTGGTGAACGCGCTTATTGCCTCAGGGTCCAGCGCCACCGTTTTATCAAAATCGGCAATGGCCGGATCGTATTGCCCCTTGGCGAGGTAGGCAAAGCCCCTGTTTAAATAGTTGGCTGCTGAATTCGGATTAAGCTGTATGGCCCTGGTAAGATCAGCGATAGCCAGGTCAAATTCAGCCCTGGCGTTATATACGGCGCCCCTGCGTGTATAAGCGGATTCCAGGCTGGGATTCTTTTCCAGGGCTTTTGTATATTCCGCGATGGCCTCAATGAATTGCCCCTGGTCGTAATAGGTATCCCCCTGCCGCAGGTATCCCTCCGTGGGATCACCGCAGGCCGACAGCGTTATCAACGCTACAAAAACGGTTATCAATATAAATGATTTTTTCATAAACCCGCTAACATCCATATAACGTTAAATCATCCGGATTTGTTTAATTCTTTTGCATCATCCCGTGTAAGCGGCTCATTAGTATAGCATATCAATATTGCGGTATGTCGGCCTGACGGGCTTCAATATTCCAGCAGCTTCTTTTCCGCAACCAGCCTGTCTATTTCCCGGTGCAGGTCCTGCACCGACCCATCGTTGCTCAGGGAGTACCGGGCCATCCTGCCGGTCCGGCTTATATTAAAAACCTGCTCCTCTCTCTCGTCCTGTTTCAGGAATTCCTCGTATGATGCGGGGTCGCGCTCTTCGTGGCGCAGAAGAATTCGTTCATATCTCAAACAGCGGTCGGTAATATCAACCCATATCAGGATAAAATCATCGCCGAAAAAGTCCTGCATCACCCGCACGTCATCGGGAGACCTTATGCCGCTGACGCCGGCTATTTTCAGCTTTCTTTTGATTATCTCCTCGGCCACCATCCGTACGAAGCATCCCTTGCCGTATTGAGCCAGATCGTTAAAACAACGCTCGGATATCAACCCCAGGTTTTCGCGAGTCGGTTCCATTCCCTGGCTCTCTGCGATCTGCCGCACGATATCACCCGTGGAGAAGTAAGCGACGCCGTATTTCGCATGAAGGTATTTAAGTACCTCATCCTTGCCGGAGCCTATCTCGCCGACTACACCTATTACTCTGGTATCCATAACGAACTCAACAATATTAGCATTTTTAAAGTAAAAGTTGTCAATAACATGGGGATTTAAAGCTTAGAATTTTGCTAAAAAAAGTGTAGAATACTGCTCAACTATTCTTAAGGAGACCTGCCATGGACATTATCGAGGCTTTAAAAACCCGCCGCAGCATCCGAGGTTTTAAACAGGACCCTGTATCCAGAGAAACAATTCATAAAATACTGGATGCTGCCATCCGCACGCCCTCCGGGATGAACACGCAGCCCTGGGAGTTTATCGTTGCCGGGGGCAAGGTGCTGGACCAGATACGCGAGGAATGCAGTAAGCTTTTTGATCAAGGCGCCTTTCCCACTAACGATATGCTGCGCAAACCCTTCGAGGGCGTTTACCGTCAAAGGCAGGTGGACCTAGCCATGCAGCTCTTCAACCTGATGGGGATTGCCCGCGAAGATAAGGAGGCGCGTAAACAATGGATGTCGCGCGGCTTCCGCTTTTTTGATGCGCCCTGCCAGATCGTGATATGCGCCGAAAAGGATATGCAGTACCACCTCGATATGCTCGCCCTCGGGGCAGTCTGCCAGAGCATTTGCCTGGCTGCGCTGGAATACGGCCTGGGCACCTGTATTGCCGATCAGGGCATAATGTACGATCATGTCTGGCGTCAGTATGCTGCCATCCCCGAATCTAAAAGGCTGGTTGCCGGGATAGCCGTGGGCTACCCCGATAACAGCTTTCCCGCTAACAGGCTGGTAACCGGCAGGGAGCCGGTGGATAACATAACGACCTGGCTCGGTTTTGATTGATAACATAATAACGGAGAGATAGAGCGATGAGTAATACAGCCGGTGTGCCCGATGCAGTAGAGGAGCACGTTAAACATGTCTTTGCACTGACCGATGAAGTGGTTGAAAAATTCCCCGGACGCGTAGCGGGAACAGAAGCCTGCCGCAAGGCCGGTGAAAGGGTTAAAGAGGAGTTCTCAAAATATTGCGACCGTGGCTCGGTGAAGATGGAGGAATTCGGCGTCCATCCCCAGAGCTTCCTTAAATATATACCCGGATTGGTGGTTTTCTATTTTGCCGGAGCACTGTTACTGTACTTTGGTTTTAATGCGGCCTCGCTTGTCTGTTTCACCGTCGCCATCCTGGTGTTCTACGCCCAGTTCCTGCGCTACCACCACCTGCTCGATCCCCTGTTCCCCAAAAAGAAGGGCTACAATATCCGGGGGAGCATAGAGCCGGAAGGCGCGGTGAAGCAGCAAATCATTATTTGCGCACACCATGACGCAGCTTATGTGTTCCAGATACTGGCCCGTTTCCCCAAGCTATATTTCCCCCTTATGATGGGTGGTGTGCTGTTGCTCATCATCGGATTTCTCGTTTCCTTATCCGCCTCTGTCCTCTATTTATTCGGTATGCAGATCCCGTCCTGGATAGCGCTGGCCTTGATTGCCTGTGGCGTATTTGAATTGCCCTTCCTTTTTTTCACTACCGGCCAGGTAGTGCCGGGCGCGGGCGACAACATGGTCGCAGTGGCCATTGCCGCTGAGACAGGTAAATTATTCAATGCAGCCAAAGAGGCGGGCAGCCCGCTGAAAAATACCAGGCTGATACTCGCTTCGTTCGATGCCGAGGAGGCAGGCATACGCGGCGCCCGGGCCTTTATCAGGCAGCACAGGAAAGAATTAACGGACACTAAAACCTTTGTCCTCAATATGGATACTATTTACAGGCTGCGCGACTTAAATTTCTTCGATGCGGATTTGAACTCGACCGTCTGGTTGTCCAAAGAGATGGCGCAGGAGTGTCTGGATATAGCCGGGGCATTAGGTTACAGCGCGAGAATATCACGCATGTCACCTGGTGGCGGCAGCACGGATGCGGCGGCTTTCGGCGAGGCTGATATCGAAGCCACCAACCTCAGCGCCATGAGCTTCAATGTCAAGGACTATAGCCAGGGATTTGTCTATCACTCGGAGAGGGATGTCAGCAGCCGGATAGAACCTGAAGTTGTGGGGGCTGTACTTAAGATTATCCGCGGCTATATCCAGAAAAAGGATGCCGAAGTTGCAGGATAATATATATCGAGGAGACCTCTATTAATTGGATTTAGTATACCCGAAAGCTATTCTTATAGACCTGGATGAGACTATAATTTCCGTTGAGGGCGGAGTCGATAAATGCTGGTTGGATGTACTCGGGAAGTACCCGGATGGCATCGACGGCATAAGCGCTGACAGGCTGATGGCCGCAATCGACGAAACCCGGTCCTGGTACTGGAGGGACAGGGCGAGGCACAGGGAGGGCCGTCTCAACTTGAAAGAGGCGCGGCGGGAAGTCGTCAGGCTTGCTTTTGCTAACCTGGGCATAGCCGATACGGCTACAGCTAACGAGCTGGCCGATGCTTATGGCACTGAAATGGATAACCGCACTGCGCTTTTGCCGGGAGCGATGGATGCATTACGTCATTGGCAGAATAACAGGGTGCTGCTGGCCCTGTTGACCAATGGATCGTCGGATATTCAAAGGAGGAAAATCCACAGGTTCAGGCTGGGGTCGCTTTTCAAGGCTATTGTCATTGAGGGGGAGCTGGGTTGCGGGAAGCCCGATGAGCGGGTTTTCCTTCATGCCCTGGGGCAGCTGAATGTTGCAGCCGGCGAGGCCTGGATGGTAGGGGATGACCTGGAAAGGGATATCGCCGGAGCGCAGCAGTTAGGCATCTTCAGCTTCTGGGTGGATTCCGGCAGCAGGGGCTTACCTGCGGCGTCAAAGATCCAGCCGGATCGCATAATAAAATCGGTTGGGGAACTGGTGTAGGCGCAGCGCTCAAAATTATCCGCGCAGTATTGAGTGAAAAGTATCTGCCGTCCGGCTTTGACCACAAATCGCTTTTATCAATTAGCAGAAGCTCTTCTTCCAAATAAGTCAAAGTAAAAAGCCGGAGTTTTGCGCAAACAGTTGAGGATGTACTATAATCAGCCCTAACTGGCCAGTTACTATCGGGCAAGCGCTCAATCGGTATCTGCTCAATCGTACGCCCTCAGTAAAATAGTCGCAGCAATGCGGGCATTCAGAGCTGGAAAGAGGCCGGATCAACAAAGGAGGATATCATGATCACAGCAGAAGAGCTCAGAAAAACCCTTACCATTAAAGGTGTGCGCAATGTCCGGCGCGGTATGGAAACAAAAGATGATGCTGAACGGGGGATGTATCGCCCCGAGGTCAGGATTGGCATGGAGAGGGGCCGCTTCCTTACCGAGTCTTATAAAATGACGGAAGGGGAGCCGATGGTAATACGGCGGGCCAAAGCCCTTGAGCATATCCTGCGCAACATGACCATCTATATTCAGGACCACGAGTGCATCGTGGGCAACTATGCCGAGAGCCCCCATGATATTTTTATGCCTATCGATATGACCTGGAGGTCCTTCCGCAGGGCAGTGGTGGAAGAGGACGGAAAAAGCCTCCTTGATGATAAAGGCAAAGCGGAGCTGCAGGAACTGTGCAGGTACTGGGACGGCAAATCTGTGCGTGACATACAGGTGAAGGCTTTCGAAGGCTGCCCGGAGCTTGATAATTACTGGCAATACGAAGGAACCTACCTCTGGTCGCACTGGTACGGCCTCGGGGTGCCGGATTATGAGAAACTGCTCAAAATCGGATTGAAGGGCATATTGGCTCAGATAGAAACAAGGCTGGAGGAGATCAGGAACACCGTTCCCTACGACTATTTTCAGCAGAAAAACTTCCTGGAAGCTGCTGCTATGTCTATTAAAGCGGTCGTCGACTGGGCCCACCGCTACGCTGATTTGGCAAGAGAGCTTGCCGGGAAAGAAACCAATCCGATAAGGAAAAAGGAGCTGGAGGTTATCGCTGCCACCTGTGACCGGGCGCCGGAAAATCCCGCGAGGACTTTTCAGGAAGCCTTGCAATCTTTTTATTTCGTCCACTGCGTCACCAGGCAGATCGAGTTTGTCAGCACCGGTATCGGATGCAGGTTTGACCTGTGCATGGGCCCCTTCTATAAAAAGGACATTGAGGCAGGCAGGATTACCAGGGAAGACGCCCTGGACCTTCTAAAACGCCTCTGGATCAAGTTTGAAGGCCAGGGCTTTGCCTATTCGCAAACCCTGTCGGGAATCTACGGCGGTGTGCAGACGCTCAGCGCTATGAACATAGGCGGTGTGGACCGTGACGGAAATGATGTAACCAATGAAGTGACTTATCTTGTCCTGGATACAGCCAAAGAGATGATGACGCTCCAGCCCAACATTACCCTCAGAATACATAAAGGTACGCCGACGGAGCTGTTCAACAGGGCTACTGATGTTATAGCCACCGGCGTGGGGTATCCATCGCTCTTCAACGATGAAGCGCTCGTTCCGCTGCTGCAAAGGTGGGGCAGCCCTCTGGAAGAAGCCAGGGATTACGCTATGGCCGGCTGTGTCTACATCGAGATTCCGGGCAAGAACGGACATCGCCGCATGGCAGGTTATTTCAACCTGGCCAAGTGCCTGTGGTGGGCGTTGCACAGGGGCATCAATCCCAAGACGGGAGAGCAATACGGGGCTCCCACTAAAGACCCTGCCACCTTCAAATCCATTGAAGATGTTATGGATGCCTTCCTGGAGCAGGTCAGGTTCTTTGTCCACAAGATGATACAGATAGAAGAGGTCACCAGGTCTGTTTACGAAGAGTACCTGCCCCTGCCCTTCCTGTCAGCCGTTACCAGGGGCTGCATCGAGCGTGGAAAGGACCTGGGCAGCTTTAAAGATACCAACGATGGCATCTGCAACTATGCCGTAGCCGCCGGTCAGGCCAACGTTGCCGACGCCCTGGCCGCCATAAAGAAGTTTGTCTTTGATAACAGTGAAATATCCATGCAGGAGCTGATTGCAGTCCTGGATAAAAACTGGGCGGGCAACGAAGTGCTGCATCAGAAGATACTGACGCAGGCTCCCAAATTCGGCAACAATGACGATTATGTTGACCTGCTGTGCAACTTCGTGCACTGCAAAACCGAGGAGATCATAGAAGAAATTGCGGATAAATACGGCGCCCGCTATCACTTCGACGGCAGCGTCGTATCGACCGGGTACAGCCTGGGGGCCGACACGCCGGCCACCCCGGACGGCAGAAGGGACGGCGATGAATTAAGCGATGCCTCGCTGTCTCCCATGATCGGCAGGGATGTAAAAGGACCCACGGCGGTGCTGGCGTCCTGCGCCAAAATAGACCCGCTTAAAGGCTATAACCAACTTCTGAATCAGAGGTTCCTGCCGCAATTTCTCAAGGGTGAAAACAAAGAGGTTTTCGTCAACTATCTGAAATCGTGGCGTGATTTGCGCATTCCCCATATTCAGTTTAATGTCGTGGATTCGGAAACCCTGCGTGATGCCCAGAAGCATCCTGAGAAATATACCAACCTGGTGGTCAGGGTTGCAGGCTACAGCGCCTACTTCGTTGACCTGAGCAAAGGTCTCCAGGACAGCATTATTTCGAGAACTGAACAGGGCTTTTAATCGCTACGCGGGCAGGACTGAAATTGATAGGAGCGAGAACAAGGCCCGGGTTTATGCATGAATAATGGCAAGGGTTTAATATTCAACATCCAGAAATATGCCATACATGACGGCCCCGGCATAAGAACATCGGTATTCATGAAAGGATGCCCGCTGTACTGCAAATGGTGCAGCAATCCTGAATCACAGGGGGCGCACCCGGAAATCATGGCATACGATATAAGATGTATCGCGTGTCACAGATGTGAGGAAGCATGTCCGGCGGGCGCTGTCTCCTTTAAAGAGGGTACGAGGCAGATCGATTGGGGAAAGTGCGACAACTGCCTCAAATGCTCCGGGGAATGCCCTTCAAAGGCTATCGAGCGGGTCGGCAATTATCTCACCGTGGATGAGGCGCTTAAAGAGGTGCTGGCTGACGAGGTATTCTACCGCAACTCGGGCGGAGGTATGACTGTATCCGGCGGTGAGCCCCTGCTCCAGTGGGAGTTTGTTGCCGAGCTGTGCAGAAGGTCCCAGGAAAAAGGCATTCATACGGTACTGGACACCTGCGGCTTCGCGTCCTGGAATGTCATGGAAAAGGTCCTCAGGCACGTCGACCTGGTGCTTTTCGACGTCAAACACATGGATAGTACTAAGCATAAGCAGGGGACCGGGGTTGATAACGAGCTGATTATAAGCAATGCCGGGAAAACCGCCGCGCTGGTCAGGACCTGGTTCAGGATACCACTTATCCCCGGCTTTAATGATTCACCTGAGGATCTCCGCAAAATCGCCGAATTTGCACGCAACCTGCATATTGAAAAGGTTTCCCTGCTCCCCTACCACGAACTTGGCTCATCAAAATATGCAAAATTGGGGAAAACATATTCCATGGACGGGGTGAACCCTCCCGATGAAGAAAAGCTTAGGACAGCCACTGCAATTTTCGAGTCACACGGTTTGAAAGTGGAGAAAGAGAGATAGCCCATTCCGGGCTTTGGTCACCTTAAGCATCCTAATACCAGCCGTCGTACTCGTCGCAGAGCCTGAAAACTATCTCCCTGCCGCGTGGCGAGCTGCCCCAGGTGCCGAAGACCGTACGGGGCGCCCTGTAAAGCTTGAAAAGGGCGCGTACGGCTGCTTTGAAAGCAGTCTCGTCCGGCGATGACACGGTTATAGCTTGCTGGCTGACTTCCTCGATGGCGCTGTTCATAGTGTCCTCGCGTATCACGTCACCGTCAACAGTGCGGCTCTTGCCTACCACAGTTGTGAGCGAGATTTTTGTCCCCGTTTCACAGGCTACGCGGTCGAGGTCGCCCTGTGTGATTGGATTAGGCGGATTGGTTACCGGTTCGAGCGGGAAGTATCTCAGGATTGCAGTCAGCTCTTCCATCACCTTGCCTCCTTCGCGCCGCGGTCGATATCGAGGAACTCTTTATATTTTACCCGTTCTTCCTTGAGGGAGGGCCATTTCCTGACGAAGTAGTCCTTGGATGGTTTGATCTCGTAGGTGACGTGGCGGTAGAGGCTTTCAGGGGCGAATCTGTGCCATTTCCATTGTTCCTGCGGGAAATCCACCTGGATTTTACCGTCCACTATGGAAAGCGTGCCGCGGATGGCGCAGATGCCGCACTCGACCGTCTTGTTGTCGCTCATGATATGGATATTACGCTCGTGGCACACCGGGCAGATGCCGGGATCGCCCTTATAGGAGTGGTCTCCGCTGCGGACGGCATGTACCACCTCTTTGCCGATCCTGCGCGCCTTCTCCCTTGCCAGCGGGTCGCCGGCTGTCTCGCTCATGGCCTGGATATGGATGAGCTGCTTATCGATGATGTGCATGCCCAGTTGGTGCAGCACGATGGTGGGCTGGAGGAAGGCGTAGGTAGTCCAGCCGCGCGTGGCATAGGGAACGATAATTGCGGCCGGTTTGCCTATCATCTTCGAAGGCCGGCTGGATAATATGAAGAGCCGGTCGATGAACTGCTTGACCACCGCCTCCACTTCCAGTATGTAGCAAGGCGCGCCCAGCACCACGCCGTCGAATTCATACATCATGTTGAGCAGGTAGTCGTGACCGTCCTTGCCCTTGTGCTTGCAGTCCCTGTCCAGGAACATGCAGACGGCGTCGCCCTCACAGGGAAAAATATCGTAATTGGTCCACCTGACTATATCGACTTCCGCCCCCTGCTCCTGAGCAGCCATCAGCGCTTCCTTGATCAGTATCTCTGTGTTGCCGAGCTTGCGGCAACTTCCTACGATGCCCAATATCTTCATGCCCTTTCCTCCTTTCTCAGCGCAACAGCATACAGCTATAAAAACTATACGTTGCGGCCTGCGCTGTGCTACCATTATAGTATATGTATGCAACCACCCGCACACGCCTCAGACCTCACCGCTCATAATCCATCTTAGGGGAGAACCTTGACCCATAGATTCCGAGAAGATATCAGAAATATAGCTATTGTCGCGCATGTCGACCACGGCAAGACCAGCCTGGTCGATGCCATGCTCAAGCAGAGCAAGGTATTCCGTGATAACCAGCAGGTTGGCGACCTGATACTGGACAGGAATGCCCTCGAACGGGAAAAGGGCATTACCATCCTTGCCAAGAATACCGCCGTCATGTATCGGGGCGTGAAAATCAACATTATCGATACACCCGGTCACGCCGACTTCAGCGGCGAGGTGGAGCGTGTGGTCAACATGGCGGACGGGTGCCTGCTGCTGGTCGACTCTGTGGAAGGCCCCATGCCGCAAACCCGCTTCGTGCTGCGCCAGGCCTTTGAAAAAGGCCTCAGTCCCATAGTGGTCATCAATAAGATAGACAGGGAAAACGCCAGGGTAGCGGAGGTGGTCAGCCTTACGCAGGACCTTTTCCTCGAGCTGGCCACGAATGCCGACCAGCTCGATTTTCCTGTTTTGTATGCCAGCGCCAGGAACGGCACGGCCAGCACTGACCCGGGTGTGGAAGGCACAGACCTCATCCCGCTCTTTGAATGTATTTTGAAACAGGTGCCGCCGCCGCAGATTGAAGAAGGCGCTTTTTGCATGCTGGTTTCCAACCTCGATTATGACAGCTACAAGGGCAGATACGCCCTGGGCAGGGTGCTCCGGGGCAGTGTCAAGCCCAAGGATATGGTTGCCGTCATCGGCGCCGATGGGGTTCCGGTGAAATATGAGATAGACGACGTCTTCAGCTTCATGGGCCTCAACCGCACCGCGGTTGAGGAGGCCTCGGCAGGTGAGATCATCGCCATTACCGGGCTGGAGGCCGTCAGCATCGGCGATACCGTCATCGATCCCGAGCATCCCGAGGCGCTGCCGCGTATTGAAATAGGCGAGCCCACTGTGAAAATGACCTTCGGCGTGAACAGCTCGCCGTTCGCCGGCCGCGAGGGTAAATATTGCACCTCCCGCCAGCTACGAGAGCGGCTTTACCGGGAGCTCGAAGTAAATATCAGCCTGAGGGTGGAGGATACGGACAGTCCCGACCTTTTCCTGGTATCCGGCAGGGGCGAGCTGCACCTTGCCATACTGGTGGAGACCATGCGCCGTCAGGACTACGAATTCGAAATATCCAGGCCTGAAGCTATTACCAAAGAGGTAAAAGGAAAGTTACTGGAACCGATGGAAGTTCTCACGCTCGATACACGGGAAGATTACATCGGTGCTATAACCGAGCTGCTCAGCAAGCGGCTGGCCAGGATGACCGATATGCATAATGACGGCAGGGGCAATGTGCGCATGGAGTATCATATCCCCACACGGGGCCTGATCGGGTTCCGCAGCGCTTTCCTCACTGCGACACGAGGTGACGGCGTTATGAACACGCTGTTTCTGGAGTATCAGCCCTGGGCCGGGGAGATAGCCTCAACACGCAGCGGGGCCCTGGTGGCGGCTGAGGAAGGAGTTGCCGTAACCTACGGGCTGAATAATGCGCAGGAGCGCGGCATCACATTCATCGAACCCGGCACGCCCGTCTACGAAGGCATGATCGTAGGTATAAACTCGCGCGGCACCGACCTGGCCGTTAATGTCTGCAAGGAAAAGAAACAGACCAATATCCGCGCTTCCACTGCCGATATTGCCGTAAAACTGACGCCTCCGCTGAAATTGAGCCTGGAGGAGTCCATGGACTTCATCAACAGCGACGAGCTGGTTGAGGTCACTCCCAAGAACATCCGGCTGAGGAAAAGGCTGCTAACACAGAACGAGCGCTTCAGGGCCAAAAAGGCGGCGGAAAGGGCTTAGCACGTGTAGTTGCAATATTCCTGCTTGGCGCAATGCCAGGAGATCGCCAAGTTGCCTCCACCCCTCTTTTTAAATTCGAAGACCTAAACCCTAAGCTCTAAACAAACCCAAAGTTAAAAATCCAAAAGGCCTTTTATTTGGATTTTGAACTTGTTTAGTATTTAGGGTTTGGTGTTTAGGGTTTGACATCGCGCATCATTGCGCGGCAATCTACTGTCCGAAGCCAGCGGCATAACCTGCAGATATGTAATGCCCCCTCCGCTTAACCATGTGCTACAATAAAGTCATCCTATTATTACTCCTGAGTCTTGCCTTCATTAAATGAATTTGCGTCACGGGGAGGTGCTTTATGGCAGACTATGATGTCATTGTAATCGGAGCAGGCATCGGCGGGCTGGGGGTGGCGGCCCTGCTGGGCAAGCAGGGACGCAAGGTGCTGCTCCTGGAGCAGAGCGACAGGGTGGGGGGATGTTGTTCCACGTTTGAAAGGAGCGGCTACCATTTCGACCTCGGGGCGTCCATTATCGAGGACGCGCAGGTCATCGACTGGTGTTTTCAGCGGCTGGGCACATCGCTGCGCACTGAGGTCGAGCTGATCCCGCCCGACCCCATTTTCTCAGTGCTTCTCAAAGACGGGACGAAGATGAAATATCCCCTTTCCGTCGATGAGTCGGCTAAAGAGATCGGCCGAATAGCGCCGGAAGATGTGAAAGGCTGGTATGCCTTCTGTAAATACATGAAGGAGTTCAACGACGCCGCTGTCTCCGGATTTTTCGTCAAGCCGGCAAACACCCTCACCGATGTCGTCAGGATGTTCGCCGAAACACCCAAAATGCTCAAGTACATGTCCCTGTTCAACGGGAGCTACCAGAACGCGCTAAAGAGGTTTTTTAAGAACGACAAAATCCGCGAATCACTGTCTTTCCAGGCCTTCTATGCCGGCCTGCCGCCGGAGCTGCTGCCCGGCCTGTATGCGGTGATACCCTATTCCGAACATGAGGGGATCTACTACAGCAGGGGAGGCATGATCGCCATCCCGGCGGCATTGCAGCGCATAGGGGAGAAGCTGGGCATGACCCTGAAGCTGAACACGCTGGTAAAGCGTGTCATTATCAAGGAACGCCGGGCCATGGGGGTTGTGCTTGCGGACGGCACCGAGATTACGGCCGACCTGGTGGTCTCCGATATCAATGCCAAGAGACTATATCTTGAACTGGTGGGGGAGGAAAATCTGCCCGGGATCGTGCGCACGGGAGTAAAAAGCTATGAATGCTCCATGTCCACTCCCACGATTTACCTGGGAGTGGATTACGAGCCGCCCCTGGAAGCGCATCATACGCTTGCCACTCTCCCCGTGGAAGAGTTGAACAGGTACTGGTGGGACTATTATGAGGCCGGACGTTATCCCTCGGAGCAGTTCGGCATCATAAGCTGGACTTCTCACTCCGACCCGGGCCTGGCGCCCCGGGGCCACAACGTCGTAATACTCACACTGGGCCCCGGCCCCTACAAGCTGGATGGCACCACCTGGGATAACGAGAAGGCAGGCCTCATGGACAGGATCATCAAGTACTACTCGCAGAGGTATGTGCCCGGCCTGGCTGAACACGTACAGGTGGCCGAGTTCTCCACACCCGCCGATTTCGCCAAGAGATTGCTGTCTCCGGAAGGCGCAATCTATGCGCTGAGGCAGGATGTGCCGCACGCCATTTGCTTCCGGCCCGCCTCCAGGTCCAAGTCTATAAAGGGGCTCTATCTTGTGGGGGCTTCGACCCATCCCGGAGGCGGCATCCCCGTGGTAGTGGCATCGGCCATGAACGCAGCCGGATTGATTGAAAAATATGAAAAATAAGCTGGTGGATTAAGATGGAAACGAAGAAAAAGACAGATGAAAAACCCAGGAAAAAGCGGATCGGCTTTTTCAGGAATATCCTGAGACAGGTCCGCTACATGATTCCCAGGTATTTTGTTTAAATAACTGCGGCTTTTGCCTATAATATCTTCAATTTGCCGGGGATGAGACAGGCATATATCCCCGGATCGATTATCTACAGGAGGTATAATGCACAGATACTCTCTTCCCGCGATCTCTTTAATTATGGCCGCAGTCATGCTGGCCATCGCAGGTTGTTCCGCCGCTCCGGGAAATCCCGGGTCGGACCAGGTCATCATAGGCTATGTAGGCAACAGCAGTTCGCCCGGCACCAGGCCGTGCATGGATTTCATGCAGATTGCCATTGATGACATTAACGCAGAGGGCGGAATCATGGGCAAGAGGGTCAATTTCGTGGTGGAGGACGGTAGGGGCGAGACTGCCGCATCGGTGGCGGCAGCGCAGAGGCTCATCATGCGGTATAAACCGGCCGTCTATTACATCGAGGGCAGGAGCGAGATAGCCCTGGCCGTCAGGGAGAAATCAGCCGATCTGTTTCCCAGCTACCCGCACCTCGCTATAGTTAACGGCGCCGCCGATTGGGAGGTTACTGCCGATGTTGTCACCAAGTATGACAGGTATAAATTCTGGTTCCGCGATTTTGAGTGGGCGCAGTACCCGTGGTACTACAACCTGGGCCTGAGGCTGCTCAAGGAAAGTGTCAAGGCCAAAAAAGTGGCCTTCCTTTATGAAGACCTGGCCTGGACCAGGCTTTATCAGGAAGGCGGAGGCCCGGGCAATATGCCTTCCATGTGGAGATATGCAGAAAGTCAGGGTTTGGAGGTCGTTTATGACAAACCGGTCAAATCCAGGTCCGGCATGTGGCTGCCCGTTTTCGAGTCAATTGCCAAAACAGGCGCAGAAGCTATTTTCGTCCTCTCCAGCTGGTATACGGATACGGAGGTAATGGCCAAGCAATGGGCTGACTCATCGGCCAGGAACATACCCATACTGGCCATGGGAGGTACCATCTGCAATAAGACGTTCTGGGATATGACCAGCGGCAAATGCCTGGGACTGCTCACCAGCTATCAGGATGATGATACTATACCCGTCACTCCCCGATACATACCACTGATTCAAAAAGCGCATGAAAAAAATATCCCGCTCCAGTTCCACGTGATATCGGCTTATAACGATACGGTCGGTCTGAAGGTGGCTATGGAGCTCATTGGCAGCACTACGGATAGCAACGCCCTTATAAAAGAGTACGAGAGGGGAGAGCCGTGGGAGGGTCTGACCGGCCCTGCCTCCTTCAATCCCGAAAGGGTCGAGCCCTGGTTCCACTCCGGCAGGATAACCAGCCAGAAGAACCTGCTGGATGTAGTCTATCCGGACAGGTTCCACATCCCTATCAACCAGTGGCAGGGCCCTGACAAACTGCCCCTGCTCTTGACCTGGCCGGGCTTCATGAAATACGCAAATCCCGATGCCTATAAGAGCCCCGCGCAGCTCAGGGCGGAGGCAGGCGTTAAATAGACAAACAGGGGGCGGGCTTTCACACCCGCCCCTCTTTTATAAATTCTAAGTTCTAAATCCTAAACCCTAAATAAGTTCTAAACTCAAATATCAAAGCTAAACTAATTTGAATTTTGGATTTTGAGCTTGTTTAGTATTTAGCAACTGTCTTAGAAAGATGATTAGCATGATACAGTCACCTTCGAAAAATTATTGTTCCAGGAAGCACGATGTTTAAGCATGGCATTCAGAA
>Ga0163210_1000026_pt1 | contig 46602 bp, 41 predicted proteins | sample Kivu_220m_FD_113536 | JGI IMG/M metagenome (GOLD analysis project Ga0163210, IMG submission 113536) | Freshwater microbial communities from Lake Kivu, Western Province, Rwanda to study Microbial Dark Matter (Phase II) - Kivu_220m | ecosystem: Environmental > Aquatic > Freshwater > Lake ...
CCCGCCTTCCGTTCTTGGGCCGCCCCATATCCGCCGGCGGGCGATTCCGGCATCGAGGGCAGGCCGGGGCTAGGGGTCGCGAGGATGAGGGCGCCGGCCCAAGCCGCGAGAAAGACCGTCCATCGCCGGCGCCGCTTTCCGGAGAGCCGAGAGAACCGTCTTTTGCCCATGGTCGTCTCACTCATAGCGAATGCGGTATTTTTTCAGGGTGATGCCGTCGTTGGCCCGGACATAGAGAGAGTTGGCACGGTCGATATAGAGACAATGGCTCGTATCCGGAAGCGTGAACGTCGTCAGAAGGGTTCCGTCGAGGCTCAGGACAAAAACCGTGCGGCCCGGGGCCTTCGCCAAGCGCCCTCCGAGGACGAAGAGATGCCCTCGGGCGTCCAGGGCGATGTCCTTGTAAACGGTCTCGGCCGGCAACGAGAGGGAAGAGATCTTTTTCATCTCGCTCCTCCTCCCGCCGAGGAGTCGCGTCGACCAGACCCGCTGGCCGCGGTCCGTCCATTGTTCGATCCGGTCCTGGAAAAGAAACGCCAGAAAGAAGTTGCCCCCGGCGTCCGGAACGAAACTGACCGAGTCCATGAGGACCCCGGGCTGATCGTCCAGGTAGGCGATCTCGGAGAGGACCGTCCCGCCGTCGTCCAGCACGAAGATTTTGCCCGGCTCTTGAAAGCTCATGGCTGCGACGGCCACGCGGCGGTCGCCGAGAGCTTTCATATGGGCGACGAGCGAGGGGCAGGGAATCTTCTTCTTGAAATTCAATTCGCGGTCGTACATCAAAATGCCGGCGACGTTCTGGTCGGTGGCGAAGAGGAAATTCGGAGAGGCGTCCAGGAGCCGCGGGATCATGAACTCTCCTGGCCCCTGGCCCCGGCCGCCGCCTCTCTTGACGAGGGTCCCGCGCCGGTCGAATTTCTTGAGAGAATAATCCATGGCGTCCAGAACGTAGATAAAGCCCTCCTCATCGGCGGCGACGCCCGTCCACTGGAAGAGGGCTTCGTCGTTCAACGCTCCTACGGACAGGACTTCCTCGAGGCTGATTTTAAGGGCGGCGTCCGCTCCGCCGCCGGCGAAAGGCCGCGCCAGAGAAACGCACAGCAGCATGAGCCCGATCATCCCGTTTGTCGCGCGCATCTTTCTTTCCTCCCCAACCATAAGACGCCGCAAAGCCCGGTTTTTTCCCAGGGCCCGCTCAGCAGGCGGAGCCTGGATCGATATATTTCTTGCAGAACGCGTATCCGACAATGCAGACGACCGTGCCGAAGGGCGCCGTCGCCTGGCTCGCGGGATCGTTGAGACAGTCGGACAAGGCTCTCTCGCAGACGCCGCTTTGGTCGTCGGCTCCGACGCCGGGAAGCGCGGCCGAAACCGCGAGAAGGATCGCCAGGAACACCGCAGGCAGGTTCGTTCGTCGGGTCATGGCCTTATCCTCGGATGTACTGCTCGACGTACTTTTCGCAGAAGCCGTAGCCGATGAGGCAGAAGCTGAGAAAAACCGGCAGCGTCGCCCCCTCGGTGAAAATCCCCGAAAGGACGGCTTCCGAGATGCATTTCAGGGCCACCCTTTCGCAATACGAGGATCCGCCATCCTCGCCCGCGGCCGCCTGCGGCGCGCTCATCCAGCCGAGGATCGCGAGAACGAGGGCCAGAGCGATGATCCGGCCCGACCGAGACCGTTTAATTGGGTTCATCGAATATCTCCTTTCAGCATCCGATAAAGCAATTGCCGTGCCAAAGAGATCTCCGGCCGCAGGAATCGGAACGGATTGAATTCAAAGAAAATATCAGGCGGCTCGCGCCGCCATGGGAGGAAAACGAGTCAACCCCGGTTAACCCGATGCCCAGCGCGCGTCATGGGCGGTTGACGCCGCGGCTGGACAAGATCTATTGAAGCGCCTATTTGAGCATCGGGATCTTGATCTTCGTTTCTCTGGCGAAGGAGACGGCCTCGGCGTAACCCGCATCTGCGTGGCGAACGACGCCCATGCCGGGATCGACCGTCAAGACGCGCTCCAGGCGCCGGCCGGCCGAACTGGAGCCGTCGGCCACGATCACCATTCCGGCGTGGATAGAGAGTCCGATACCGACTCCCCCGCCGTGGTGGACGGACACCCAGGACGCGCCGCTCACGGCATTCAGCAGGGCGTTGAGCACGGGCCAATCGGCGATCGCATCCGAGCCGTCCCTCATACCTTCGGTTTCCCGGTTGGGGGACGCCACGGAACCCGTATCCAGGTGGTCCCGGCCGATGACGATCGGGGCGCTGATCTCGCCCCGCTTGACGAGCCGGTTGATGACCGCGCCGAACTTCGCCCGGTCGCCGTAGCCGAGCCAACAGATCCGCGCCGGCAGCCCCTGGAACTTCACCTGCTTCTGGGCTTTCCGGATCCAGCGCTCCAGGGCTTCGTCCTCGGGAAACGCCTTCAGCGCGGCCTCGTCCGTGGCCAAGATGTCCCCCGGCCGGCCCGAGAGCGCGGCCCAGCGGAAGGGCCCCTTGCCGAGACAGAACAAGGGGCGGATGTATTCCTGGACGAATCCCGGGATCTCGAAGGCGTCGGCCACGCCCGCTTTCTGGGCCTGGCCGCGGATGTTGTTGCCGTAATCGAACGTCCTCGCCCCGCGCTTCATGAGCTCGAGCATGGCCCGGACATGAGCAGCCATGGATGCGGTGGACCGCCGGATATAATCCGCGGGATTTTCGCGGCGCAGACGGAGCGCATCCTCGTAGGGGATCCCGTGGGGCACATAACCGTTGAGCTCGTCGTGGGCGGAGGTCTGGTCGGTCACAACGTCGGGCGTGATGCCGCGCCGGACGAGCTCGGGGAGGATGTCGGCGGCGTTGCCGAGGAGGGCGATGGACAAAGGCGCGCCTTTTTTCGCCGCCTCGCCGGCGAGCCTGAGGGCCTCGTCCAAAGTCTCGGTCGCGACGTCGACGTACTTCGTATCGATGCGGCGCCGGATCCGCCGCGCATCGACCTCGACCACGATGGCCACGCCGTCGTTCATGGTCACGGCCAGCGGCTGGGCTCCGCCCATGCCGCCCAGCCCGGCCGAAACGACGATCCGGCCTTTGAGGGTCCCGCCGAAATGCTTCTTGGCCGCCGCGGCCAGCGTTTCGTAGGTGCCCTGAAGGATGCCTTGCGTGCCGATATAGATCCAGCTTCCGGCGGTCATCTGCCCGTACATGGTCAATCCGAGAGCTTCGAGCCGGCGGAATTCGTCCCAGGTCGCCCACTTCGGGACGATCATGGCGTTCGAGATGAGGACGCGGGGCGCCTCGGCGTGCGTCTTGAAAACGGCGACGGGCTTGCCGGATTGGACGATCAGCGTTTCGTCGTTTCCGAGCTTTTTCAAGCTGTCGACGATGGCCCAGAAGCACTCCCAATTCCGGGCCGCCTTGCCCGTCCCGCCATAGACGATGAGTTCCTGGGGATTTTCGCCGACCTCCGGGTCGAGGTTGTTCATCATCATCCGCAGGGCGCCTTCCTGCGACCAGCCTTTGGTCCGCAATTTCGTACCCCTCGGCGCTTTCAGCGGTTTATAGGCAATCGTCGGTCCGGCCATGGCCTCCTCCTTCCGGCAATTCCGTTTTTCTCGGGGAAAATATATCATACCGGCGCAGCCAAAGGCAAAATCCGGCCCCTCTTGAAATGTCAAAATATCGGTTGACATATGGAAAAAACGGCCTTATATTTTAATAGCCAAGGTTAAGGTTTGTTCGGTTGGGACGAGGAAGTTTGGGTAACGTCTTAATTTTCAACGCTAAACCCGAAGAACGGGAATTTCTGCTCAAGCTCGCACATAAGCTCGGCCCCGTCTATGCCGCCCCGTCGCTCGACAAGGCCGTCCCTCTCTTCAAATCCCTGCCGTTTTTCCTGGCTTTGATCGACCAGGAGCAAGCCGGACAACCGGGGCTTAGAACGCTGCTCTCCCCGGTCCCCTGCCTCCTCCTGACGGGCCGCCGCGAGGACAAGCTCAAGGACGAGATCTCGAAATGGCCGGCCGACCGCTTCGTGGATTATATCCTCCTGTCGTCGAAGACGGCCGACATCACCCGGTCGCAGAGGATTCTCCTGAGCGCCCGGGAATACGCCCGCCTGAAATCCGACGTCGAAAGCCTGGCCAGCTCCAAGGCATCGGCGGAAAACCGGCTGAAAAAGATCTCGTCCGAGATCAAAGAGATCGGCGACGCGCTGTCAGGAAGCCTGGTCAAGGAGCTCCAGAAACGGATCACCGTCCAGGCCCAGTATCTCCATTATCAGAAGCTCAAGCAGAAATTCGAGGACACGTTGCGCAAGCTCTACGCGGCCAACGACGTCAGCAATCTCGTGGACATCGTCCACGACATCAAGGACCTCATCCGAGCCGAAAGCATTTCCCTGTACATCCGGGACGAGAACGAAACGCTGGGCAAATATCTCAAACCCCTGGTCTGGGACGACGCCGTCCCTTCCCATGCCGATTTTTCGCGCCATGTCGCCCTCTGGGCGGCCGCCGATTTCGCCTCGTTCGTCGCTCGGACGGGACAGGAAGTGAACGTCGCCGGCGCGGACGCCGACCCCCGCTGCTCAAGCCGCTACCGAAACCATCTCATCTCCCCCCTGCAGAACATCCTTGGAGCCCCCCTCAAGCACGAGCGCAACGTCATCGGCCTCATCGAGGTCTACAACAAAAAGGACAACGGCCGCGTCCGGCCGGGCGGCTTCACCGCGGAGGACCAACAGGTCCTGCGGGGCGTATCCGAACACATCACCCTCGCCATCACCAAGCTCAACCTCATCCAGTACGACGCGCTTACCGGCCTTCTGCGGCCGGATCCTTTCTTCGAGAAGGTCCTCCAGAAGATCGAATCGCAGAGCAAGCGCCGCCAGGAGTCCGGCTCATTCGCCATGGTCATGGGCGACGTGGACTGGTTCAAGAACTTCAACGACCGCAACGGCCACGAAGCGGGCAACCGGCTCCTCCGCGAGCTGGCGGGCGTCATGAAATCGGCCATCCGCGAGGAAGACCTCCTCTGCCGCTACGGCGGCGAAGAATTCCTGTTCTTCCTCTCGGGCGTGAACAACCTCGAAGAAGCGACGCTCCTGACGGAGCGCATCCGGAAGACCATCGAGGACCATTATTTCGAATTCGAGGAGTTCCAGCCCCGCCAGAACCTGACCATGAGCTTCGGCGTCACGCTCGTCCCCCGCTCCCTGCTGGACGAGGCCGATGCGGTGACGAAGGTCACCCTGAAGAAGATCGCCAACGAGGCCGATATGGCCCTGTCCGAGGCCAAAGGCAAGCGTTTCGCCGGGCTGAAATACGTCGAGGGGATGGCCATCAAGAACAAGGTTTGCGCTTACGTCCGGGACAAGTCCGCGGTCGTCAGCAAGACCTCGCTCCTGAAAACGGCCGACGAACCGGCCTTCGAGGAGAAACGTCGCTTCGCGCGCTATTACACGTCGACGATCTGCATCTACCGGGAGAACGGCAGCCATCGCGTGGCCAATACGGTCGACTTGAGCCTCGGAGGCGCCAAGCTGTCCTCCAAGGTTCAGTTTGCCGCGGCCCGGACCCTGGAGCTCTTCCTCATCCTGGGCAGCCGGGCGAATCCGATCAAGGGCGACGTCGTTTATTCCCGGAAGGCGTCCCCCAATTCCGTCTATTACTACACCGGCGTGAAGTTTCACCTTCTGTCCGAGCCGGACCGCCAGACCCTGCAGAGCTATTTCCTCTCCCTCGAGAAAGCCGACGGGATGACGTCTTGAGCGGCGGAGCCGGGCGCATGGGCCCGGCACGTCGGCAGGCCCCGAACGAACCTAGCCTTCGAGCTCTTCGATGATCGACCGGAGGTAATAAGCGGGCGGGGTGATCTTCCGATAGAACGCGTCCTTGAGCTGCACCGTCAGGGCTTCGAAGGAGCGAACGTCGTCGGGATTGCTCCAATTGTCCATATTGAGCTTTTCGAGAATATCCTTGAGGACGGAAAAGCTGACGATATCGTTCGTATAGCGGGGCAGGGATCCCCCTTCCTTCTCGCACATTTTCACCCAGCGGAGGAAGATCTTCCGGAGAGATTCCTGATGATTGATCAACTCCTGCTTGAGGAAGAACTGGTCTTTCGGCGATTCCGTCTGGGCCAGCTTCTGGGTCTGTTTCCGGGCGTTTTCAAGAACCATGGCCATGGCCCGGATCAGGGATTCGCCGTCGAGGATGATGCGGTCCTTGTTCTGGAAATAGCTGATCTCGCCGTTGACGTCCAACGGCTCCGTCTTCCGGTATTTTTCGAGCGTCTCGAAGACGGCCTGGAAGCTGAGGTCTCCGAGTCCGGGCGTCCGGTCATCTCTCCGGGGCTTGGCCGGCGCCTCTAGGGGAGGTTCGGGCCGGGCCGGGGCTTCGTTCTTCATGAAATCGTCGATGTACTGATTGATCTCGGGCATCTTGAATTCCGGGCGCGGCAGCTCGGTTTCGAAGCTCAGCGGCTCGAACCGCTCCGGCACGGTGAATTCAGGCTCTTCGGGGACGGCCAGCGGTTCGGCATAGGCGGCGGCAGCCGGCTGGGGCTGGGGAGCGGGATGCTCGGGGACGGCCGCGTCGGTCTCCAGGAGTTCCTTGATCTTCTTCAGCTTACTCAGCTCCTGGTCCAGGTCGGAGGCGGTCGTGACCTCTTCCTTCCGCTCGACGGGCGGCGGCGGAACGGGAACGGCGACGGCCGGGGAAGGTTCGGGAGCGATGCCGAAGCGCTCTTTCAGCTTCGTCCTGATCTCGGCCACTTTCTTCTCCGAGGTCTGGCGCACCTCCGAGAGCTGTTGGCTCAATTCCCCGACCTTGCGCAGCTCCTCGAGGGTCAGGGCGGTCAGCTTCTCGATATCCTGCTGGTAGCGCATGCCCCGCTCGAGGTGGTCGCGCATGGCCTCCTGGAGCTTCTTGCGGGCGGAGTCGAACTCGGAGATCGCGGCCCGGAATTCCTTGATGCTTCCTCTCTCCTTCTCGAACTCGCCCTCGATCAGCGATTTTTTGCGCTCCGCCTCCTCCTTCTCCCGCTGCATCTTGAGCTGGAGCTCGCGCTCGACCTCTTCTTTCCGCTGCCGAAGGACCTTCTCCAGGTTGCTCTCGATCTCGCTGATGATCTGCGACGACTCGTCCAACATGTCTTGCCTCGGAGTCATGGCCGCTCTCCTTGTCGATCGGACATTGCGCGTCTCCTAAAGTCAGGGCGACGGGAGAGGACCTCCCCGCAGAGCGCGATCGCTCGGCGGCCGCCCATTTTCCTTTTCGGGAATAGCTTAATCGACGCCTGACGCGCCTTCAATCACCTCTCGGGACGATTCTCAAGGGGATTTTAGCACACCCCTCCTCACCCCTAAAGGGGAGGATCGCTCAGGGGAGATGGCTCGCTCGAAGCGGGCGAACGCCTTAAAGGTCGGCGGGTCCTGTCACCGGTCACTCTTGGAGGGAAACCCATTGAGAGGGTTTCCCTCCAACGCTCGCTTCGCTCGCTGCCGCCCTTCCATAGAGCATAGCACCACAAATTCGTAGTGTTAGGCTCATTGGAGGGGAGGCAGGACGGGCGGGTCTTCCCGCCGTCCGTTGGAGGTGGGACCCTTGAAAGGGTCCCCCTCCAAAGGGATCCGGGGGGTCCCCGTCGCTTCGAACGCCGGGGCGCCCGCTCGGCGCCACCCGCCAATTAGAGCGTTCGCTCGGTACTGCGCTCGCCAGGTTATTAAAGAGGACGCCAGTGGCTCCCCCTCCGTTCTCCTTAGGGCCAACCCTGCCGTCGCGTCTTTTAATCTTCTGTCGGGAAGAGCTTTCCCCCGCTTCTTCGCTCGCCGGCTAAACAAGGACTTCGTACGCGTCTTTGATGCTGGAGCGAGGGGTATGCCGCCCGGAGCCCGTCCGAGAGCGAGCGCGGGCATGGTTCGGAAAAACGGAGTTTTTCCGAGAGCGCGAGAGCGAGGCCGAGCGGATTTTCCGCGCTGGGGAAAATCCGCGTGGCGACGGGCGGCAACCCCGAGCTCTCCTTGCAAAGCGCGGGGGAAACCGGTATAACAGGGAACCGCGATGGATACCTTCAAGATCCTGATCTGCGAGGAGAGCGCCTCCCGGCGGTCCGCCCTCGCCCGCGTCCTCGGCGGCCTCGGCGCCGAGATCGCCACGGCGTCGGCGATGCCCCGGGCGCTGGCCTTGCTCCGCGAAAAGAAAGACGTCGGCCTCTTCGTGGCCAGCCTCCGCGCTTTGAGCGGTCCCCCCCTCGCCGCGATCGCACGCCTGAAGAAGGAGATCCCAGGTCTATCCGTGATCGCCCTGGCCTCGGTCCGGAACGCCGAAGCGGGTCTCGCCCTGCTCGACAAGGAAGTGTTCGATCACTTGGCCGAGCCCGACGACCTGGTCGGGATCTACGCCGCGGCCAGGAGCGAACGGCGCAAAAACGGGCTCGCCGCCGAAAACGCTTTATATGCCAGGACTCTCCGCAAGCTCAAGTCCGAACAGCTCAAAAACGCCCGGAGAGCCCGGGATCTCGAAGCCATCTATGATTCGACCGTCGAGAATCTGATGACGGCCCTGGACCTGCGCGATGTGGAGACCTTCGGGCATTCTCAGACCGTGGCCAAATACAGCCAGGTCCTGGCTCAAATCCTCGGGATCGACGATGCCGAGACCCTGGACAGCATCCGGATGGGCGCCCTGCTTCACGACATCGGGAAGATCGCCATCCCGGACGCCATCCTTCACAAGCCGAGCGCCTTGACCGTGGAAGAATGGAAAAAGATCAAGCTCCATCCGGCCCTCGGCTACGGCTTGGTCAAGGAAATCAAGCTGGTCAAGGAAGTCGGCAACATCATCCTGCGCCACCATGAGCATTACGACGGCACCGGCTACCCGGAGGGGCTGAAGGACGGAGCCATCCCCCGCGAGGCCAGGATCTTCGCCCTGGCCGACGCCCTCGACGCGATTACCGCGCACCGTCCATATCGCAAAGTCCGCGATTTTCCCGCCGCCCGGCGAGAAATCGTCCGGAACTCCGGGACGCAATTCGACCCGGACGTCGTCGAAGCGTTTTGCTCCCTGAAGCCGGAAAACTGGGAGCGGATCCGGATCGAGACGACGACCTACATCCCGAATATCGAGGAATTTTCCGCGCTTCTCAAGAAAGCCGGAAACTAACCGCTCCGCTCAGCGCTTCCGGGCGACGACGACCCTGGGGATGGCCGAGAGATCCTCGAACGAACGGACGCTCCCCCACTGCCGGTCGAAGAGGGCCAATACGCTCCTCTTCTGTCCGTGCCCGATCTCGAAGACGAGATAGCCTTGCGGCCGCAAAAAGAGGATAGAAGCGCGGATGAGCTTCCGGATGAACTCCAGACCGGTCGGCCCGGCGACAATCGCTCTCTTCGGCTCGTGCAGCCGGATCTCCGGTATCAGGGTTTTCCATTCGCTCTCGGAGATATACGGCGGATTGGAGACGATGAAATCCTGCGACTCCGGCGCCAACAACCTCCCGAAAGCGGCCGGGGCATCGGCCTCGACGAAGCGGATCCGGCCCGTGACGTCCGGGCCGGCGTTGAGGCGGGCGGCTTTGAGCGCCCTACGGCTGATGTCGACGGCGAGGATCCGGGCGGACGGGAGCTCGCCGGCCAAGGCCACGGCCAGGGCGCCGCATCCCGTTCCCACGTCCACGATCGATTCCGCGCCGCCCGCCGACAAGGCTGCGGCTTTTTCTACGATGAGCTCGGTTTCGGGACGGGGGATCAGCACGCCGGGAAAAACGCGGAACGGCCTCGACCAGAACTCCTTTTCGCCGGTGAGGTAGGCCAAGGGCGTGCGCGCGCGGCGCTTTGCGATCAGGGCTCGGAATCTCCGGGCCGTTGCCGATCCGACGGGGCGGCCGGGAGCGCTCAGGAGCTCAGGCGCTTCGAGCCCAGTGGCCTTTTGGAGAAGGAGCCGGGCATCGAGCGCGGGGTCGGACAGAGGCAGGCGGCCGAGCCGATTGCGGCCTTCAACGAGCAAGTCGCGGATGGAGCTCAAGAAATTTTTTCAGGCCTCTTTTTTTTCGAGAAGGCGGGCCTGATTCTGGAGGACGAGCCGATGGATGACCTCGTCCAGGTCGCCGTCCAGGATCGAGGCCAGGCTGTGAAAGCTCTCGTTCAGCCTGTGGTCGGTGACCCGGGACTGGGGGAAATTGTAGGTCCGGATCTTCTCGCTGCGCTCCCCCGTGCCGACCTGCGTCCGTCGGTCCTGGGCGATCCTGGCTTGCTGCTCGCCGCGGGCGATCTCCATGAGGCGCGAGCGCAGTACCCTCAGGGCTTTCTCCTTGTTGCGGTGCTGGGACTTCTCGTCCTGGCACGACACGACCATGCCCGTCGGCTTGTGGGTCACGCGGATGGCCGTATAATTGCGGTTGACGTTCTGGCCGCCCGGACCCGAGGAGCCGAACGCCTCGATCTTCAGGTCCTTGGGGTCGAGCTTGATGTCGATCTCGTCCGCCTCGGGAAGCACCGCGACGGTCACCGTCGACGTGTGGATGCGGCCGCTGCCCTCCGTTTTCGGGACCCGCTGGACACGGTGCACGCCGCTTTCGTATTTCATCAAGGAATAGACCTTCTTGCCCTGGATGCCGGCGATCGCCTCTTTGAATCCGCCGATCGGCGAGAAGCTCGTGTCGAGGACTTCGATCTTCCAGCCCTTCTTCTCGGCGAAACGGCTGTACATCCGGAACAGATCCTGGGCGAACAGCGAGGATTCGTCGCCGCCCGCGCCGGCCCGGATCTCCAGAAAGACGTTCTTTTCGTCGAGGGGATCGCGCGGGAGGAGGAGGGCGCGGATCTCCTGCTCGAGGGCGGCCCCTCGGTCCTTGAGACGGCGAAGCTCGCCCTCGGCCAGGGCTCTCAGCTCGGGATCGGCGCCGGGATCGGAGAGGATGTCTTCGGAATCGCGAATGTCCTTCCGGACCTTCTTGAACTCCCCGAAGGCTTTGACGAGCGGCTCGAGGTCGGAGCGCTCCTTGGAGACTTCCTTGAATTTTTGGGGGACGGCGATCAGGAGGGGGTCTGAAAGGGCGGCTGTCAGCTGCCGGTATTTCTCCTCAACCGCCTCCAATTCCGGAAACATCGGGTTTATTTTTTCGGCTTCGGTTCATTGTATTTCTTCCGGAATTTCTCGACGCGGCCGGCGCTGTCGATGAACTTCTGTTTGCCGGTGAAAAAGGGATGGCACTGCGAGCAGATCTCGACGCGGATCTCCTTCTTCGTGGACCGTGTTTTAAACGTGTTGCCGCAGGCGCAAATCACGATGCATTCCTCATAGTTCGGATGAATATCGTTCTTCATCAGTCGTCTCTCCTCTTCGAAAAAGACATTATATCAGATTCGAAGCCGCTCCGCCAGGGGCTTGCAGAGGGCCGCCTCCCCCCCGGACTCAATCGATCGCGCCGAACTTGCTCTCGAACGTCTCCCCGTCGATCTTGAAGGCGCTTTTTCGCAGGGCCTGCTTGACCGCTTCTTTATAGCTCCGGCTATCGAAATGGTCCTTGAGGTCTTTGGCCAGGGGGAGCAACTGCTCCTCGGCCTTCCATTCGTAATGTTTCCCCTCGGGATCCCGGAGGCAGTTCAGATGGACCGCCCAGGCCAGCTGCCGGACGGGCATATGGCTGAACGTCCGCCGGATCGCCTGGACCTCGCCTTCCTTCCCGGGATTGACGAAGCGGAAGTAGCGGGAGAAGAGCACGCCGTTGTGAAAATACGCGGGAAAGGCCAGGATGCAGTCGCTCCGGGTCACCTTGGCCAGGTAGACGAAAATGTCTATGATCCGCTTGCTCATGCCGAGTCCCGGATGCTGCTGGCCGGGCAGGGACCCCCGCTTTTCCGAGAATTCGGCCGCGGGATTCTGCAGGGTGAGCCACTCGAGGACGAGGCCCTTGAGGGCCCGCGCCGGGAATCCGGGCGCCGGCGTCTCCCGGGGGTGGAAGCACGCCTCCCGGATCTTCAGATCGACGATAAGATTGTCCGGGTGGCTCTCGCGGAGGAAGATCCGGAAGCGCTGGAGGGGGAATTCCGAGGAGTTCAGGTCGAAGTGAAGCGGCCAGAGCCGGCGCTTGCGCGCCTCTTTCAGGAAGCCCTTCCGGCCGAGAACGGCCAGGACCTCGTTCATCGTGAACTTACCCAGGAAGAGCGTCGTCCCGCGGTGCTCTACCCGCTCGGCGAAGATCTCTTCTTCCCCGATCAATGTTTCGCTCGACCAGAAGGGCGTGTGCTTGGTGTCGGGCATCGTTTCTTTTCTTTGCGGCGCGAATCTCTCCGTAAGATCCATCGCCATTGTAAAGGAATCGGGGAGGCTTCGCAAGACGGGGACGAAGCTCGGCGGCGAGCGGGGCGAAGAGCCCTCAGCGATAGAACGCGAGCGTGTCGTCGCCCAGCGTGACCTGCCGGCACAGCATGAAAAAGCGGGCGTCGAATCTCGTCTTGAAATGACGGCGAAGGACGATCAGCCCCCCGGGCGCCAGGATATCCCGCTTCTTGATGACCTTCAACGGATTCCTTTCATCGAGAAGCTTATAGGGGGGGTCGAGGAAAACGAGGTTGAACCGGGCTTTCTCCTTGGCCAGACGGATCACGGCCCGGTTGAATTCCCCGGGCAGGACCCTCGCCCGGTCCTCCGCCCCGCACTTCGCCACGTTGCGCTTGAGCGTTGAGACGGCGGAGGCCAGGAACTCGACGAAGACCGCGCTCTCGGCTCCCCGGCTGAGAGCTTCGAGGCCGATCGACCCCGTCCCGGCGAATCCGTCGAGGACGGCCGCTCCGCGGACCTCGTCGCGGAGGATGTTGAAGAGGGCGGTTTTCAGCTTGTCCGGCATAGGCCGAACCAGCGGGCTGGGGACCTTGCGCAGCCGTTTTCCCTTGTATATGCCGCTGATGATCCTGATCATGCGCGCCTTCAATAAAATACGGAAACCTGCCCCGCGGCCGTCTTGAGGTCCTTGATTCCGGGAGGAAGCTCGTACCAATCGTGCACGCTGCCGGCATCGGCTTTGCCCAGCTTCGAGGCGATGAAAATGATCATGTCCAAGACGAGGCTGGGGATCCGCTGGCCGTCGAGGTAGATCTGCCGGAAATCGAGACGGATCCGCCCCTCCCGGGTCTCGAAGACCCCTTCGAAATAGAGGTTCATCTGCGGTTTCAGCACCGCCGGGAGATTCTGACCGCGGAGGTCGATGCCGATCTTGCCTTCGATCCGGTTCTGATCGAAGAGCTTGAGCCGGAGCTCGTTCATGACGGGGTCCTTTTCGGCCGCGATGCGATAGGCGACGTACGCGTTAAACTCGCTCTCGGTGAAGTCCAACCTCGCGGCCGGCGCCGTTTTTTTCGCCGAGGCCGAGACTTCGACCTGGTCGAGGAAGCGGAGGATCCTCAAGGCATCCCGCCGTTCGGCGGCGGTGAGCTGCGCGTCCCTTCCGGAGAGGACGGTGACCAGAAGGAGGCTGATTGCGCCGGCGGTCACGAACGGAATTTTCATTTTAGCGAAGGCTTCCGCCTTCATGCTACCAAATTGGACGGAAGGTGTAAACTCGAGGCGGGAAAATAAAAGAGGAGAAAGAGAGAGGAAAAAGGAGGGCCGGCTTCTATTTTTTGAAAGGCGATAGGTCCGTTTTATCCGTAATCTCGATGATCCCGGCCAGGATCGCCCCGCTGCCGGCGATCACCCAGGCGATCCCGCAAGGCGTCAGGAAGAAGGGGACGATCCCCTTCTTGCAGACGATATAGACGGCGTCGCCCGTCTGGGCGGGTCCTTTGACCAGCAGCCACGGGCTTTCGCCGGCGAGGGACCGGCGAACCCGGTTCTCGCCGACCCTCAGGGATCCGACATCCTGATAGAAATTCGTCTCCGCTCCGCGGACGCGGATCCTGTCGTCGAGCTGGAGAAGGCCGCGCTCGATGAAGACTTCGGCTTCCCGCGTATCGGCATTGTACCGGACGACCCGGCCGACCCTCGATTCGCCCTGGTTTTGCGGCACGACCTGGTCCCGCAGCACTTCCTGGACGGCGGACTGCACTCCGCTTTCGTAGGGATTCAAGGAGATCGCGATCTTGGTCGTCTCATTGGCCAAAATCCCGACCAGCTCGTTCGAATTGAAATCGCCCAATTCGGTCGTGATGCCGAATGTGTAGATGCCCTTGCTCAGGCCTTCGATCTTGAACAATCCCTGGTTGTCGGACGGCAGGCTTTCGTATATGGCTCCCGAAGTGATGTTCCTGACCTTGATGACCGCGCCCATGACAGGAGTCTTGCCGTCTCGGTCGAAGATATAGCCGAGGAGGTTTCCTCTTTCTATGGCCTGCGCGGAAACGGGCGGCGCAAGAATAGATAGGGAGGAAAAAAGGAAAATAATGGAAAGCGAAACAGCAATACCTTTTTGCGTACCTTGACGCATTTAAATTCTCCTAGCCCTAACCGATTTAAATATAAGCATCAACCTGGCTTTTTGTCAAGATAAATTCCTCTTTTTCGACGAATTGTCGCCTTTTTCTTCCAAAGATATATCTTGTTTATTGGGCGCGAGATCCTCGCCTGGCGCCGCTTTCAGCTCGAGCATAGTCACTGGCTTGTTGACGACTGCCACCTGGATGGTGTTCGTTCCGATATCCGAAGGGAGGGAGATGGCGATTTCGGCGGTCTGGAGATAATCCTCCCAGATCATCTGGCCGTTGAACATGATCGAGATCAGGGGCCGCGGCTCGGACAGGTTGTCCTCGAACAACAGGTTCAGCCGGAACTTGCGGCCGTTGAGGACGATGTCCTGTTTGAACGGCTCCCCTTTTTTCAAACGGAGGGCGGGGAACTTCACTTCCTTGAACTCGAGCAGGGCCGCCACCTCGCGGTCGATCGCGAGCATCTTCGCCTCGTCGTTCAGCCGTTCGTAGTTCTTCCTCATCTTCAGGAGGAGGTCCACTTTACGGACGCCCATATCGATGGCCTTCTGGTAGAACTTGTTCGATTCATACAGATAATCGAGCTTCTGGTAGGCGTCGGCGACGAGCTCCAGAACACGGGCGTAATCCTGCTTCGTTTTGTCGGGGATGACGAGAAGGCTCCTCTCCAAGGACTGGCCCGCTTGAACGATCTCCCGGTACCGGTTCTGTTTGAATCCGAGGTAGAGCTCGAATGCGAACCGGCCGAAGTCCTGGAAATTCCCGCCCGACTTCGCTTCGACGAGGCCGCGCTCTCGGAGAAACGTCTCCACTTCCCCGGCGCTGGACAGCTGATCTTCCAGGTTCAGGTAGGCGTAGAGATGGCCCAAGGCCTCGTCCAATCGACGGCTCTCTTCAAGGATGCATTTTGCCATCCCCAGGTGGATCGACTTGAGCAGGTTCTTGTATTCCATGACGTCGACGGGGCTTTGAACCGTCAGGTTCTGGTAGAAGACGATCCCCTGGGCGGCATTAAGTGCGGCCTGAAAATGATCTTTCGCTTCGCGCAGCTTGAGCCCGTTGAAATCGGTCTGGCCGGCCACGTATTCGTCCTTGGCCTTGCGGAATTCCAGGGTTTCGGCCTGGGTCATGAACTTCAGCCGCTCTTCCCGGGACAGCGATTTCTCCCCCAGGAATTGGGCCGTCTGGAGGTAGACGCCCGCATCGACGGGGAGGATCTTGGCCAATATGCCGTAATCCTTGACGCTCAGATCCCAGATCTGGAGGAAGGAAGCGATCTTTTCCGGCTCCTTCCGGGACAGGACTTTCCGGACGATCTCCAGGGCGAAGTCCTTGTCTTCCGGAGTCAGGGACGGCCACCGGGAGAACATGACCCGGCCCACCTCCGCGTAGATCTGAAGGTCCTGCCCCGAAAGCAGAGCGGCCTTCTTGTATTCCTCGAAGTAGTTCTCCTGGAACGGGAGGTTCAAAAAATTCAGATACTGAAGGGCCTGGGCGAAATCGAAGTGGGCGTAGGCCGAAAGGGGATTCAGGGTCAGGGAGCGGACGAAGCTCTGGTGAGATTTGTAAAAAGCCTCATCCCTCCGTCCGACATCCTGGAGCCGGCTGACTCCCGCGTCGAAATAGGCTTTGCCCATCTCGTGGTAGAGGAGGTCGTTGACGGGAAGGAAGGTCTGCTCCGAGTCGAACAGGGCGACCTTCCGGTCGACGTCCGGAATCCGTTCCCGGGACATGTTGTACAGGTGGTAGCCTCGATAATGAAGGATATCCACGAGGCCGATCACGGCCACGAGCAGAATCCATCCCAATCGTCGCATCATGTCAGGACTTCCGATAATAAATGGCCGACCAGTTCATGGCCAGGATCACGACGAAGAGCAGGGCGTTGGCCGGGATGTGCAGATTGAAATCGGTGAAGCTGTGGACCAGCATGACGAAGACGGAAATGATCCCTCCCAAGGCCAAGCTCTTGATCTCGGGATTGCGCCGCTTCGTCCAGGTCAGGAAGGAATCGACCAGGACGAACAGGATGGGGGCCGCGAGGAGGACGAACCCCAGGAGGCCGAGCTCGGACATGTATTCCAGATAGTCGTTGTGGGCATGGGCGAGCATGCCGCTGAGCCCCAGCGTCTCATAGGCTTCATAAGTCAAGCCGAACGTCCCCAGCCCCGTCCCGAAGAGAGGGAAATCCTTGACGATCCGCATCACCGTCGTCCAATAGCGGGGGCGGCCGTCCTGGAGAAGATTGTCGAGGGAGAACCGCCCGACCATGGATTCGATCCCGACGTAGAGGGCGATCAGGGTGATCACGACGAACATGATCTTGAGGAAGTTCTTGATCCACATCTTCCTGAACCGGGACCGGCTGAAATAAAAGACGATCATTTCGAAGAAGAGCATGAAGATCACGAGGAGGAGGACGCCGCCGGCGCGCGAGTTCGAGAGGAGGATGCCCAGGGACATCATCACGATCCCGACCGCCAGGAGGATGTTGATGGAGGTGCCCTTCCCCGTCAGGACCGCCAGCCGCTGCCGCCATTTCTTGCTGGGAAACGTGAAGAGGTCGATGCGCGAAATGAAGAGCGTCAGGGCGATGGGGATGACGAGCTCCAGATAGCCCGAGAAATGGTTGCGGTTGACGAAGGTGCCCGTCGCCGAATCCAGGTTGTGGGTCTTGCTGTAGAACAGGAGCGACGGATTCTTCTGATAGAGCATGAACAGACCGAAAAAGGCCTCGAACGTGCCCACGCCGACGATGGCGATCATCATCCGCCGGATCTGGACGCGCCGCGTGATCACGCGGACGACGAGAAATCCGATCAGGGCGTAGGCGAGGAGGAGCAGCCCTTCCCTCAGGGTCTGGGAGGGCACGAGGGACAAGCTGATCGACTTCATCTCGGCGAAGCGCGGGGAATACTGCTGCTGGAGGGAGTACGCGTGCGGAGAGAACAGCCGCAGGATCGACTTCGGAATGGGGATGAGCTGGAACGGGAGGAAGAGGACGAAAAAAGCGAGAAGGGCGTACCGCGGCCAGGGCAGGCGCTGGAGGAGGCGGCCGTTCACCTGAGGCCGGGTCCCCATCAGGAAATAGACGGCGGTCAGGGCGGCCGCGACGAGCTCGATGAGGAGAATGGCCCAGTCGTCCACCGAGGCAATGGGAAGGGGGGTGAACACGATCAGGGCCAGGAGCCCGTATTCGATGATCGTCCGGCACAGCTTGTCCTTGGCGCTGAGGGTCTCTTCGCTCGGAACGGAGGCCGGAAGATACATCGGCTCCTCCGGCAGGCTGATGTCGCGGCCGAAGAGCTTGGGAAGCGCGGTCATCGTTGAGCCTGTCGGGCCTCAAGCATGCTTGCGGCCCGCCTTTTTCGCAGGCTCTTCGTCCACGTTTTTGTCCTGGTAATATTCGTACTGGAAATAGGTGCCCGCGTAGCCGAAGCCGTTCCGCCGCAGCTTGGCGTCGTTGAGAACGACGCCAATGATCTCGGCTTTGGCCTTGTACAGCTCTTCGATGGTTTTCAGCAGCGGCTTGCGCGTCGTGGCGCCCAGCTTCATGACCAGGACGGTCATGTCCGACAGGGAACTGACGATGACCGGGTCGATGACGGCCAGGACGGGGGGCGTGTCGATCAAGACGGTCGCGTATCGGTCCTGGATGAGGCGGATGAGTTCTTTCATCCTTCGGGAGTTCAGAAGCTCGGCCGGATTGGGGGGATGGGGCCCGCTGGGCATCAGCCAGAGGTTGTCGACGGCCGTTTTTTGGATGGTGTCTTCCAGGCCGGCCCGGCCGGTCAGAAAATCGGCAAGGCCGGACTTGTTGCGGACCTTGAAGATCTTGTGCAGCCGGGGTTTCCTGAGGTCGGCATCGATGAGCAGAACTTTCTCGCCGAGCTGGGCGAAGGAGATGGCGATGTTGGAGATCGTGGCCGACTTTCCCTCCTGCGGGGACGTGCTCGTAAAGGCGATGACGCGGTGGGGGTTCTCGGCGTGCGAGAACAGGATGGCCGTCCGGACCGTCCGGTAGTCCTCGGCGATCGAGATCTTGGGGAAAAGGTGGTTGATGAGCTCAATCTCCGAGATTTTCGAGAGCTCGGCGGACGAATCCCCCGCACCCCGCGGGCCGTAGCGGGACCGGTACCGGTACGAATAGAGCGAATAATAGCGGCCCTTCTCCTTCTGCCCGTTGGGAGAGAAGTGGGGGATGATCCCCAGCGAGGGCAGGTTGGTCAGGCGCTCGAGGTCTTCCGGACCCTTGACCGTGTTGTCGAGAAAATCGGTCAGGAAAGCCAGTCCGATCCCGAAAAAGAACCCGAGCAGGAAGCCGACGATCAGGTTCCGCTTCTTGTTCGGGGAGACCGGGGACTCGGGAACGAGGGCCCGGTCGAGGATCTTGATGTTGCTCGTCTTCAGGCCGCCCAGCCGGGCCGAGACCTGGGTCTTGTTCTGCTCGGAAACGAGGGTGCTGAGCACGGTCTGGATATTCTCGACTTCCATCTCCAGGCTCTTGTAGAGGATGGAATCGTTGTTCGTCTTGGCCACTTCGGTCCGCTGCGACTCGAGCTCGGACTGGAGGCCGTCTTCCTTGTCCTTGGCCGTCCGGTACGCGGATTAGGCCGCGTCGACCGCTTTCTTGATCTCCGTGTCGAGCTGCGTCCTCGTGTTGTCGAGACGAACCTTGAGCTGGACCATCTCGGGGTGATCCGGCTTGTAGATCGTCCGCGTCTTTTCGTCATAGTCGGCCTTCAGCTGCAGATAAACCGTCTTCAGGTTCTGGATCGTCAAGTTGTTGATGACCTGCGGGAGCGAATCGATATTGAGGCTGCGGAGCTCGCGGAAATTGGCTTCCGCGTTGAGCCGCTCGACCTGGGCCTGGGTCGCGGCGCGCTGCAAGTCGCCGAATTTGGACAGGACGCTGTTCTGATTGTCGCTGAACTGGAGGATCTTTTTTTCCTCGCTGTATTTCTGCATCTCGCGCTCTTTGGTCGCCAGGTCTTCGCGAAGACGCGCGATCTGATCGTCCAGGAACTGCTTGGTCTGCTCCGTCGCCTCGTACCGCGTCTCCATGGAGAAATCGATGTACTCATCGGCGAGCGAATTGACGACGTCGGCGGCCAGGCGGGGGAACGGCGATTTGAAGCTGGCATTCACCAGGTGCGTATCCTGGATCTGGTGAACGGCCAGCCCCTTCAGGACATACTCGGCGTAGACGGAATCGGGATCCGCCTGGACCTCGGGAGCGGGACCCGAGGGCGGAAGGGCCTTGGAGGGGAACAGCCAGCGCAGCCGTAGCACGCCCTTGATCATCTGGATCAGGCTTTCCTTGGATTTCTTGGCCGTCTGGAGCTCGGCCCGACGGCCGAGGTTCATCTTCTTGGCCACGCGCTCCGCCAGCAGCCGGCTCTGGAGGATCTTGAGCTGGGTGTTGAAATACGAGCTGATGATGGCCACGTTGCCGCTTGAGGACGTGCTCAGGACGTCCTGGATCGTCAGCCTGTTCGAGCTCGGCTCCTCCAGGACGAGGGTCGTCGTCGCCTGATAGATGGGCGTCGTCGTGAAGGAATAGACGGCGAAGAGGGCGATCATCACGGCGGCCGTGGTGACGATGGTCCATTTCCGCTTCCAGATGATGCGCCAGTACTCGAGGATATCCAGCTCCGGCTTGCGGATAGGCTTGTTGACGTTGGGCGTAGCCATTGTCTTCACACTTTGCGCACGTTTAGCCGCATCGGTTTTTTACTCGAGGTGATCGTACGCCCTCTCCCCCGGGGTCGCAATCGTCGCCAGAGAGGAAAAGAGGGGTGATTTCCTCGAGCTGTTCCTCACCTCTAAAGGGGAGGCCCTAAAACCAGGTCTTGGGAACGAACACCGCGTCGTTCTCCTCCAGGGGGAAATCCTTGTCCCTCCCGTTCTGGACGCGGGTCACGTCGATCTCGTATTTCCGCTCGACGCCCTTGGCGTCCCGCCGGGTCACGATGACCCTTCCCTTCCGGGCCTGGTCCGTGAATCCGCCGGCCTGGGCGATCGCCTGGGTCAGGGTCGGGATATACGATTTCAGGACCTGAAGCACTCCCGGATTCTTGACCTCGCCGGAGATGTAGATCGGGACCGTTTTGTCCACTTGGACCATGATCGTATCGCCCGGCTCGATGATGATGTTGGCTTTGGGATCCCCTCGCTGCATCAGGTCGTCCGCCACGATATGCAGGGGGGACGTCGACCCGTCGGCCTGCAGGCGGAAGACGATGATCTCTTTTCCGGCGTCCCGCATCAGGCCGCCGGCGGCGGTGATGACCTGGAGCAGGGTTTGCCGCCCTATCAGTTCGATGAAGCCTTGCTTCGCCACCGCGCCCAGCACGGACACCTGCTTGCTCTGGAATTCCATGATCCGGACGCTGACTTCCGGATTCCGGAATAAATCCTTGGACAGCAGCTGGACCAATCGCTTTTCGAGCTCGGAGGCGGTCAAGCCCTCGACGGAGACCTCACCCAGGAGGGGAAACGTGATCTTCCCCTGCTCCGTGACGCGCACGGTCGTGTTCAGCTTCTCCTGCCCATAGACCTTGATTTCGAGCAGGTCCCGGGGGCCGATGCGGTATCCGGATCCGGCGGTCTCCTGGACGCCTCCCGCCGCGGCCGCGAAGCCGCCCAGGCTAATAGCCGCCAGACAGGCGGCAATACCCAAGATTAGGGTGATTTTTCTCATCGTTTTCTCCTTCGACGCCTCCGCCGTCTATCCGGACGGGATGCGGCCATCCGGATGAAGCGGAGCAAACGATCGAAACGACCTAAAACTGGGTCGTCAAGTTCAGGCCGAGGGAATCCCGCCGCCGATCCCAACCTGGGAGATTGGACGTCCAGCGGGATGAATTGTACGCGACTCCGAGGCCGAAGGTTTTGTACAGGCGCAGGGTGAAACCTACGGACTGCCCGACCTGCGAATCACGCCGTTGGATCTCCGCGACATCCCATGAGGCGCCGGCCGTGCTCACGGATCCGGGATAATCCGCCGACCCGAGGTCGATATTGTAATCCAGTCTGAGAAACCGAGTCAAATGGTAGGAGACGCCCCCGAAAACCCGGGTGCCCAGGTAGAGAAAAGACGTTTCGAGATAGGAAAAGTTGTCGCCTCGGCTGAAGCCGAGCAGGACGCCGATTTTTCCCGACCGGTACGAAAGCTCCGTATCTCCATAGAAGCCGCTGAAACCCCGTTTGCCCGGGCTGAGAGGGGTGAGCTTTCGATAGCCCGCAGAAACCGTTCCTTGGATCTTGCCCAGAATCGGGAAGCGGAGGCCGGCGGCGAGCTCGGCGGACCGCGAATCCCGGCCGAGAGCCGCTTGGTCGAACCGGTATTCGGAGAATCCGGCATTGGTGAACACGAACGCACCGGGCCAGGCCTGGTAGTAGAATTCGAAGGATACCGTCCGCTCCTCCCGGTTCAAGGCGTTGGCGAGGGCGACGACCTCCGTACCCAATTGAATGTCGTCGTACGCATAACGGGCGGACTTCCACGAAACCCCGATGGCGGTCTTCCTGGCCGTCTCGAAAAATACGCCGAGGGACTGGGAATCCTGGACATTCCGCGTCGGCCGGGCCAATTCGAAAGAAACGGGCTCCCGGTACTCCCCGTGGAAAACTTCTCCCCAGAGGACGACCCGCTGGAAAAAGCGCAATTTCAGGCCCGCGTTGGCACTGTTCGTGAATCCCCGCTGCCGCTTCTCCTTGACATAGTAGGTGTATTCGGGATTCTCCCTGATATAGAAAATGGCGTTCGTCCGGAGGGGCAGATAGACGGTCGCTTCAGGGGAGAGCGTTCCGCGGAAATCCTGGACGGGGCGCTCCTCGAAATAGACATTGTTGGAAAATCCGACGTTTTTGATCTGGAACAAGGGGAAGATGCGAAACGGGCCGACGGACAGCGAGGCGGCTTTGATCCGGGTCCAGTCATCCTCGAAATTCCGGTAGTTCTGGGCCGAAACCGTCCCGGCGCAGACGGCGAGGAAGACGGCGAGGAACAATCCAACGCGCGGTTTTGTCATGGTCTCCGGGAAATCCGGGATTTAAGACAGAAAGCGATCGAAGAGATCGAGTTTTTTGCGGATGTCGCTGAAATAGCTCAGGGGCGGAACTTTTTTAGCCAGCTCGATCAAGAGGCCGCTCTGCCAGTCGAACCGCCCCTTGGTCTGGATCAAGGGGATGATTCCGTCGCTCTTGGCCAGCTCAAAGAGGCGCTCGATCTGCGAATCCGTGAACAGAGAAAAGACCCGCCGGGCATAATGCCCGATCACGATCTCTCTCTGGATGGCGGCCCGCCAGGTCTTGTCATAGGCCGAAAGGCGCTCGGCCGAGTAGGATCCCTGCTTAAAACAATCGTGGATCGTCTCGGCGGCGATCCGGGAGCAGACCAGGCCGAAGTAGATTCCGCCGCCCGTCGTCGTCTTGATCTGGCCGGCCGCTTCGCCGAGAGAGACGGCCCGCTCGCCGTATGTCCGCGAGACGACTCCCTGGGCGATTGCCTTGATCTGGATCGAGTCGGGGTCGACTTCGGCCATTTTCTCCGGGTAGAATTTTTCGAGCAGTCTCAAGAACCAGGTTCGGGGCTCGCGGGCCGTCAGCAAACCCAGGCGGAGGCGGCCTTCTTCCGTGGGCACGGCCCAGGCAAAGGCTCCCGGAGCGACATGTTTGCCGACGAAAACCGTCACCGCTGCGCCGTTCGAAACCTCGAGCTCAGCCTGGGCACCGAGGAGATGGTCTTCAGGAACGCCCAGCCCCAGCTTTTTGTTCAGGCGATGGTCGATTCCCGTTGCCAGGACGGCCATGCGCGCTTCGATCGTGCGGGCCGGAGCATTCGCTCCTTCCGTTTCGATCTCGACGCCGTCCCGGCCGAGCTTCGCGTCGCGGACGCAGGTGCCGAGGGCGATCTCGGCCCCGGCGGCCCTGGCTTTATCGGCCAGAGATTGGTCGAAAGCCTTCCTGTCGACGATGCAGGCAAACGTGGACGGATGCCGATAGCAGATCGAATTTCCAGAGGAAGAAACGAGCTTGACGGCTTGAATATCCCGGATCACGGAGTCCGGCGGGATCGAAAACTCCTCGAAGATTTCCTTGCCGACGATCCCGGTGCAGATGACGTTCGAGCCGATCTCGTCCTTTTTCTCGGCAACGATGACCTTCAGGCCTTTTTCCGCCAAGAGAGAGGCCGCATGCAGGCCGCTCGGCCCGCCGCCTATGACGGCGACATCATACGCGCCCATCGCGTTTAGGTCTTCCTCCGGCTTTCTTTAAGATCGATTTTCTCGAGGCCAAATCTAAATATTCCACTAGATATAGGGCCTTTAATCAGATAAATACGACATATTGTTAACGTTGTCAAGCTTTTTTTTGAAGAATTATCGGGGCTTTCCATTCTTCGCAAACGAGCGGCCCGGCAGGGGCAATATTGTCTTTTTTGCCGTGATCATGAGCTTTTTATATCTTGTCCTGCCGGGATTCCCATTTTCCCCGGAACGTGATCCAAAAGGACAGGACGATCAGCTTGATATCCAGGCAGAAGGACATTTTTCGGATGTAGAGCCGGTCGTAGCGGAATTTCTTCCGCCGGGGGGTGTCGCCGGGCAAATAGACCTGGGTCAGGCCCGTCAGTCCGGGCCGGACGGCATGTCGTTCCCGGTAACCTGGGATGTCCTCGATCTCCCGGGTATCGGGATCTCCATGAACCTCTTTCTCCTTGGGCCGCAGTGCGCGCGGACCGACGAAACTCATGTCGCCTCTAAAAATATTCCAAAGCTGGGGCAGCTCGTCCATGGCCGTGCCCCGCATGAGCCGGCCGATCCGGGTGACGCGGGGGTCGTGCTCGACCGCCTGGACCGCCCCTTCTTTTTCGGCGTCGACGATCATCGACCGGAACTTCATCGCTCTGAAAATCCGGCCGTTTCGGCCGACGCGCTCCTGCTTGTAGAAGATCGGCCCCCGGTCTTCGAGCCAGATGAGAATGGCCAGGAGAAGCCAGAGCGGCGAAGAGAGGAGAATGCCGGCGCCCGACAGGGCGATATCGAAGGGTCTCTTCAAGAACAGAGCTTTCATCAGTCCCGCTTTCGGGAGGACCTCAGTCGATCCTCGCCATCAAGTCTTCGTACGTCTTCAAGACCAGGTCCCTGGAGACATTCCGCAAGGCATACTCCCGGCCTGCGGCGGCCATGGCCGCCCGGCCCGCCGCGTCGGCCTTCAAGGCCCGAACGGCGGCGGCGATCTTGTCCGGGTCGTCTGGGGGGGCGCACGTCCCGCAGCGGGCATCCCGGATGATCTGGAAGACCTCGGAGTTCTCGTGGGCCAGCCCGAGCACCGGCCGGCCTGCGGCGACATAGTTGTAGAATTTCGAAGGAACCGACAGGAGCGACTTCTCCTTGTCGAGGGGGACGAGGAGCACGTCGGCCGCCGCCAGCATGGACGGCACGTCCGCATAAGGCTGGAACGGCAGCCGGACCACGTTCGGCAGGCCGAGCTCGGCCACCTTGGCTTGGAGGTCGTTGGCCTTGAATCCCTCCCCCACCAGGACGAAAAGGATGTCGGGGTCGTCCTTCAGCAGGGCGGCCGTCTCCAGAATCCGGACGAGGGTCGCGTAACTCGAGATGCTGATGATGCCGGAATAGAGGAGAATGAATTTCCTGTCCAAGCCGAATTTTTCGGAGACGGGATTTCTCTTCGGCAGAGGCCGCAGAAACTCGGTATCGACCCAATTCGGGATGACGCTGATCTTGTCCGGCGGAACGCCTTTCGCCGTCAGATTCCGCTTGAAGCCTTCGCTGATCACGACGATGTTCCGGTTCGTGTCGTAGATCCACCGCTCGAATCCGAGGGCGGCCTTGATCGCCAGGGGATTCTTCAGCAGACCCGATTCGATGGACAGGTCGGGATGGATATCCTGGACGTTGAGGATGACGCGGGCCCCGCGGAGAACCCGGGCCAAGAGGCCTGTCACGCCGAGCTGGAGAGGCGGAAGGCGGAGGAAGACGACGTCCCCGCGGCGGACCTTGGCCAGATGGGCCATGGTGAACAGCGTGTAGATCGACCAGGCGATCAGGCGCCCGAAGTGGTGGGCGGTGAAATTCGTCAGGACCCTCTTGACCCGGAAGCCGGCCCTCGTCTCCAGGACGTAGAATCGCCCTTCGTAGCCGCGGTTGTGGGGAGGCCGAGGCAGCGTCGTGACGATATCGACGGAGTGACCCTTGCGGGCAAGATACGTCGCCAGCTCGTTCATGAGGATGGGAGCGCTGCCGAACTCCGGGAGATAGTACATGGTATGGATAATGATCTTCATGCGGCCTCGAGTTCGTTCTCGGTCTTGCGGCTTTCGAAGGCATAGAGCGAGATGAAAGCCATGGCCGGAACGATGAGAAGGAGATCGACCCCATAGAAGGCGGCCGTGGACTCGAAAAAGGACCGGGAAGTCAAAAAGGCGACGATCATGATCGATTCCATGAGGACGGTCTGCTCCTCGCCCTTGACGTCCCGCGTGTGCTCCAGGAGCCGCGTCTTGATGACGAGGAGCCAGATGCTGGCCAGGGAGGCGACGAAAAAGAACAGCCCGATGAGCCCGACCTGGATCGCGGCGTGGATGTAGGAATTGTGGATGTGCTCCTCGTTCATCATGATCCGGTCGGCGTCGAAGCCCCAGCCCAGGAAGGGCGACTGGCCGATGAGCTGAAAGGCGCGGCCCCAGGTCGCCTCCCGTCCGGAGAGGTCGAGAAGGGCGTCCCAGCGGCCATGAGCCCGCATCCGGAACCCGGAAAACCAGATGACGAATAGGACCAGAGGACTGGCCAGGAGGTATCGCCAGTCGATCCCCTTCATGATGACGTACAGCGAGCTGCAGACCGCCAGGCCGAGAAGGGCGGTCCGGGACTGCGTCTGCATCAGGAGGAATAGCCCCGGAAAGACGGCCCCCAGCCAGGCATACCGGCGGCGCCGCGTCTCGGACAGGAAGCGCGTCGCGGAAACGATGATGACGATCATGGCGTAGCGGCCGACGCCGTTCTTGGTGACCCCTCCGAATCCCAAAGGCAGATTGTAAAAGGCGGAGAATCCAGCCTGGCCGCGGAAGATCTTGACGGCTTCGGGCAGCAAGAGGAAGGTGAGGAAGAAGAAGACGCCGTAATTGATATAGACGATGTATCTCAGGAGGACCTTCGCTTCGGGATCGCGGAGCACGACCCACATCATGAACAGGGGGGCCAGGTAAACGCCGACCCAATACATCGCCTGCGGCATGTACGGCGAAAGCAGGAGCGAGGAGGTCGTGCCGACGATGGTGTACAGGAAAAGGAATCCCAGGGGATCCTTGAAAAAGGGGAACCGCGTCCGTTCCTTGAACAGCCAGACGAGGCAGAAATACAGAGACACGAGGGGAAAGAGCGCCCGGACGCCCTGGAAAAAGGAGAAGGGATTCGATGAGGAGAGCATGGGAAGGTTGTAAAAGCCGGTGAACATCCCGGCCCAGATCCCCATCCAGAGCACGATGGCGAGAATGACGGGCATGTCCTAACGGCCCTCCGATCCGACGGTTTGGGCGTAAATCCCCTCGAGGCGGTCGCCCAAACGGTCCCAGACATAAAATTCTTCCGCCCTGGTCCGGGCGGCACGGCTAAGCCGCAGGCGAAGGCCGGGATCCACGGCCAGGGTCATGAGCGCTTCTGCCATTCCGGCGACGGCCGACGCCGGAGTCGTGGGAGCGACCTTGATGCCCCACTCCTTCTGGATGTGAAAGCCGGGACCCGCCGCATCGAGGCAGATCACGGGAAGCCCCGAGGCCATGGCTTCGATGACGACCGCGCCTCCCCCTTCGCGCAGGCTCGGGTAAAGGAAGACGTCGCTCTCCCGCATCTTCGCCCAGAGCTCCTTCTGGGCAAGCCAGGGGACGAACTCGACTTTGTCCTGGATTCCGCGCGCGGCGACCAGATCCCGAAGGCGGCCCGCCTCGGGCCCGTCTCCGACGATCGTGAAGCGCGACTCGGGGTAAGAGCGGGAAAACGCGGCGAAAGCCTCGATCGATTCGGCGAAATTCTTCCAGAAGACGAGGCGGCCTGTCGTCAAAATCCGGAGGTTCGAAGACGAGGCGTGTATTGCCGAGTCCGGGGCGACGTCCTCGATCCCGATCCCGGTTACGGGGAAGAACCGGATTTTCGCCTGAACCTTCATCGGGAATTTGACCTTCGTGTCCCGGTTACAGACGAGGATGGCCCGGGCGTTCTTCAGGCAGCGCTGCCGCGACCAGAGAAGATGGCGGCCGATCCATTGGCTGACGCAGCGCTCCAAATCTTCGAGCTTTCCGCTCAGAGGGTATTCCCGCATGAAGCCTTTCGGCGTCCTCTGCCCTCCCCCCATGGGACCCCAGATGAACGGCACGGGGAGGAAAGCCCCGATGAAGCTCGGCATCCAATAATTGGCGTACGTGACATGATGGGCCGCGTCGAAGCGGATCCGGCGGCCGAGCTCCCGGGCGAGGAGATACGCCCGCATCTGCCAGCAATAATAATAAAAGTGAAGGCTGACCTGGTGATACCAGAGCGAACGGGGCCAGAAGGGGAAATCGACATAGAGAAAATGGACGCCGGTCATCTCGCCCTGGCCGACGGCCCGTTCGATGCCCTTCCGGTTCCGCCGCTGGGTGATCACCCAGGCCTCATGCCGCCGGCTGATCTGCTTGACCAGGTTCCAGCCGAGAACGGATTCGCCCGACCCGAGGATCTTCTCCTCTCCCTCGAAATCGCTCGACGTCGCGGGATGGCAGGCGAACGCGGAGATCAGGATCTTGGATCGTTTCATGGTCTTCGCCTTTTCAACCCGGATCTCATTCAAGCTCCGGCTTGTTCATAGACGTCCATCAACCGGCGGTAATGGAGGTCTTCGCCGTAATCGCGGACGGCGAGCGCCCGGGCCGCCCGGCCCATGGCCTCTGCCCGGCCCGGATCCGAAAGGAGAGCCTCGATCTTGGCCGCAAGGTCGTCGGGATTCCCCGGTTCGAACAGCAGTCCCGTTTCCCCGGGGCGGACGAGCTCTGGATACGCTCCGAGGTCGGAGGCGATGACCGGCTTGCCGAGGAGGAAGGCCTCGAGGATTCCCATCCCGAACGTCTCATAACACTCCGAGGGGAAGATGACGAACTGAGACCGTCCCAGAACGTCCGCGTACGCGCCTTCGCCCAGGAACCCGACGAGCTCCACGTTCTTCAAGTCCCGGCCGCGGATGAAGGCCTCGATCTTCGCCCGTTCCGGACCGCGGCCGGCGATGAGAAGGCGGCCGCGGCGGACCTTGGCCATGGCCTCGAGCAGCGTGTAGATGCCCTTCTGGCGGACGAGGTAGCCGGCGAAGACGAAATAATCCTCGGAGCGCCCTTGCTGCGCGGCGAACTTCGCCGCCGGCAGGAAATGATCGACATGCACGATCCTCTTCGGGGGCAGTCCCCATTCGATCATCTTCGTCCTGAGGAAGCGGCTCGGGGCTATAAACCGGTCGACGTTCCCCGGATACAGATGGAAGAGCGCGTGGAAGGTCATAGCGCTCGCCGACATGAGGCTCACCGGGAAATTCCCGTTGCAGCAATTGCGGAGGAGGGCGTGATGATAAAGGCGGCCCCGGCACCGCTCGCAGATGCGGCCGCCGGTGTAGAGATAGCGGGAGGCGCAGACGAGGTTGAAATCGTGGAGCGTCTGGATGACGGGGACGCGGGCCCGGCTCAGGCGGGTGATGAGCGCCGGGGAGAGCTGGTAGAGGATCGTGTGGAGATGGGCCACGTCGGGCTTCAGGTCGGCGACGATCCGGTCGACGGCCCTGGCTACGTCGAACGCGTAGTGGGCGTCGAGGAAGGCCTTGGCCATCTGCCCGGCCGTCGCCCGGCCCTCGTCTTCGCCGGAAAACAGGGTGAAGCGGGGCACGAAGTACCGGGCATAGGGAGTCTCGAAATTTTTCGGGTAGCGCCCCGCGAACGGGATCACCTGGTGGCCGTAGCTTTCCAGGAGGCGGTTCGTCTCCAGGAAGACGCGCGAAGCTCCCCCGGCCACGAAATAGTACTTCTCCGCCGTCAGGATCTTCATCGTCTCATATCAGGGATTTGGCCATGCCGACGACGTTTCCCGCCGTGCGGCGGACGTAGTCCCGGTTCCGTTCGCGGACGGCCATGACCAGGCTGAGGAACGCCCTGACCGTCAACGCCAGATAACATCGGGCCGCCGACAGCTCCTCGTGCTTCCGGACGAAGTGGAGCCGGTTCGCCACTTCCCTCAGGCCGAAGCGGTATCCCGCCAGCCGGCCGCGGGGCGACGGATAGTGGAATTGCCTGGCGTTCGCGACCACGACAAGCCGGCATGTCCGGCCGACCTGGTAGCTGAAATCCAAGTCTTCGAGGTAGCTGTATCCGGCGAACCACTCGTCGAAGCGGAACGCCCGGAAGACGTCGCGGCGCCAGACCGACGTCCCGGACGGAAGCCATTGGACGGCCGTGTCGGCCTCGATCCCGGCGAGCATGACCTGGAATCCGGAGGGCAGGACGGCCCCCGGCCTCGCGCTGTAGAGGCCGATCCGCTCGGAGAGAGGCAGATGCTTGAGGCCCGCGGCGAAGACCGGAGGATGGTTGACGAGGTTGAACGACGCCCCGCCGACGTCCTGATCCGCCGTCTCCCAGAAGCGGAGCATCGCCTCGCACGCGTCCGGCGCCAGAACGGAATCGTCGTCCAGAATTCCGATCAAATCGTGGGCGGGACAGGCGGCCCGGATCCCTTCGTTGCGCTGCCGGGTCGCCGAGGGGGGCAGACTGCGCAGATAGCGGACGGGGAGAGCGCGGCATTCCTCGGCGACCCCCTGGACCGAATCGCCGCTTCCGTCGACGACGATGACTTCCGCCGGAAGCGCGCTCTGGGCGGCCAGGCTCGCGAGCAGGCGGCGGAGCTCGTCCGGACGGTCCTTGGTCGGGACGACGAAGGAAAGCTTATTCGTGAATGCGGGCATGGTCGTTCAAAAAACGGTCGACGATGTCCAGGACGCGGCTCTGGTACTGTTCGACCGAGAACTTCGCGGCCTGGCGGGACAGATGCTCCCGGAGCTCGGCCTGCCGCGCCGGATCCCCCAGGACGCGGAGGATCTTGGACGCTCCGTCCTCGATCGATGCGTACGTCAGCTCGGGGTGGTCGATGATCTCCACCTGCCCTCCGCCGCGGGGCGCCCAGACGATGCACCCGGCCTTGATCATCTCGGCGATGGTGATGCCGAACGGCTCGTTCTCCTTGCCGTGGATGCCGTACCGGTGGCGGTTCAGGAGCTCGGCCTTCCGGTCGGCCGGAGCGTTGGTCTCGAAACGGATCCAATCGCCCAGCTTGTTCGCCTCGCGGACGAGCCATCGGGCGTAGTCGTGATCGCCGATTCGGCCCATGACGTGGAGGTGGATCCCGGGGACGGCGGTCCGGACCTCCTGGAGGACGCGGAAGACGCGCTCGATCTGCTTCTCGGGAACGATCCGTCCGACGCATAGAAAGCCGTTCTCCTTGCGGTCCCACGGCTCAGGAGCAAAGTCGTCGGGGACGGGTGGATAGAGCGTCTGCGTTTCGATGCCCAGCCCGATCTTCGTCAGCCGGCTCATCCAATCCGAATCGACGAGGGTGATGTTCCGTTTGACGCCGTCGAGGGAGAAGGCGGACAGCCTCTCCCCAAGCCTCAGATACGCTCTCCGGAAGAACGAATCCTGGTAAAACCACCGCCGCCATTTTTTCGGGGTGGGGTTCAAAATCTTGAGCATCTCGCTGTTGAACAAGGGATCCAGGACGTACTGTACGCCGGGCCGGCCGAAATCCATGGGATTGTAGGTGGAGAACATCAGGTCGTATTCTCCGGAGTGTCTCTTGCAGTACCGGTTGAGCCTGAATCCCCACAGGGCGGCGAATCTCCGGCCGGACTGGAGGAGGATCGGAGGCGGGATGCGGATCTTCTTGACGTCGCGGGGCGCGATCCGGGTCTGATAAAAAGCATTGAACTCGGCGAAGTCGACGGCATTCGACGTGATCAGGGTGACGTCGTAGCGGGTCTTCAGCGCTTCGAGAGCCCACAGGACGCACGCCTCGGAGCCGCCGCCCACCTGGATCCGGGGATGGACGACGGCGATCTTCGGCCGCCCCGCAGGCCGTCCGTTCGCCGCACGGCGGATGCAGGGCGGCGCGGGGGCCGGGCGGGATTCGTTCAATCCGAGCAGCCGCAGCAGCTCGCCGAACCTGGCCTCCCAGGAATTGGCCCGGGCGAACTCGACATAGGCCCGGCGGTCGTTTTCGTTCATCGCGCTCTCGAGGCGTTCGGCGAACTCCTCGTAATTCGAAGCCAGGGCGACCGGCGACCGGAACGTCTGGAACTCGCGAAAATCGAGGCTGACGACGGGCAGCCCGCAGGCCATGTACTCGAAGAGCTTGAGCATGTCGCCGCCGACGCGCTCGGAATGCGGCGATTTCTTGTAGGGCACGATCCCGGCCAGGGCGTTCTTCAGATAGGCCGGGATCTTGCTGTAATCGCGCTGGCCGAGTAGGTAGACGTTCGGAAGCCGCCTCAAGCGGGACACGTCGGCGTACATCCGGCCGAGGAGGACGAACGAGACCCGGGGCAGGCGGCGGGCGCAATGCTCGATCAGGTCCTGGTCGAAGAGAAGCGGATTGGCCATCCCCCCCAGGCAGACGACGCGCGGTTCGGGGATGTGCGCATAGTCGCCGGGAAGGTCGTCCGGCGCGGAGCGGAAGAATTCGAAGTCGACCGCGTTCGGGAAAAAGTGGATCGTCCGCGTCGTCAGCTTCCGGTAGTTCTCGATCATCAGGCGGCTGTGGGCGATGACGAGGTCGGCCCGATCCAAAAGCTCTCGTTCCCGCCTGACGAAGCTCAGGGGCTCCTTGGGGATCATCGTCATGTCCTCCGAAGGCCGGAAGATGCTCTTGCCGTGGGCGATGCGGTCCAAGGCGAACGTGTAGCGGGAGCTGTCGATCCAGAGGACCTCGGTTTCGTGAAATCCGCGCGCATCCATCATCGCCCGCAGCGAGGGGAACGTCATGCGGTCGCTGTGGTCCATCACCCAGCGCGTGTTCAGGATCGGCATGTTCACGATCGGCAGGAGCGTGAACGGCACGTACGACCAGACGCATCCGCCGTTCATCGTCGCTCCCCCCTGGAACCACAGCCGCAGGCGCTTGTTGAACTCATTGCGGTCCTGGGTGCCGAAGAAATGGAAGGGCGACAGGAAATACGAGATCCAAGCGACGCGGTAGTCCATCATGGCGAAGCGCCGAGAGATATGGTAGGACGAGCCCGTGTGGAAACCGAACCGCCGGTCTCCGATCAGAACGAAGTTTTTGTCGCTTGGCATCGGACGAACAACTTCATGATTTTGTTGGCCTGCTTGCGCACGAGCGGCCAAACCCGGTCCCGGGCGAAGAACAGGACCCGGTATTCGAGCCTGCGCTCGAGGACGAGCGTCAGGGCCGTATAGACGACCAGGCCGGCCGCGACGGCGAGGATCATCCCGGCCAAGCCGTGTCCGGCGAGGTGCGCGATCCCCCACGCCGTTCCGATAAGGGCGGCGGCGCTGAGCGCGGGCGGCACGAAATAGCGGGCGTATTCCCGCCGCGAACAGGACATGATCTTCAATCCGTTTCCGACGAACCCGATCGCGGACACGAAGAGGCTGAGGAACACGGCAAGAGACGCCCCGGCGAGCTGCCATTTCAAGGTCAGGGGAACGATCCCGGCGGCCAGAACCACCAGCCGGACGAATTCCCAGCGAGCCTCGATCTCCGGCCGGCCCACGCCGTAGAAGAGCGGCCCGGTCGTCCCGACGACGGACCGGACCAGCCCGGCGAGGGCCAGGATCTGCAGCGACGCGACCATGGGCACCCACTTCTCCCCCAGGAACAGACGGGTGAAGTCGGGACCGAGGACGAGGATGAAGGCGGTCAAGGCGAACGCGAGGAAGGTGATGACCTGAAAGACCTTGAGGTAGGCTTCCTTGAGCCGGGCAGGATTGTCCTGGAGCTTGGCGTACGTCGGGAACATGACCTGGCCGATGACGTGCGAGATCTCGGTCGTCGGCGTGTTGGAGAGCTTGAAGGCCATCTGATAAAAGCCGAGCATCGTCGCGCCGAGGATCTTGCCGACGAAGATGTCGTCGCCCTGGGTCACGAGGAAGATCAGGATGCTCGAGCCCATCACCCAGCGCCCGAACCGGAACAGCTCCTTCATCTGTTCGCGATTCCAGCGGAAACGGGGGCGGTAGGGATGGATCATATAACTCACGGCGACCTGGACGATCCGCCCGGCCAGGTCGGCCAGGGCAAAGGCCCAGACGCTGCGAAACAGAATGGCCAGGCCGACGACGACGAAAAAGTTGGTCAAGTTCCCGGCGACGTGAAACAGGAATTGCTTGTGGAATCTGAGGTCTTTTTCGAACTCGACGATGCCGATGTTGACGAAGCCCACGACCAGCTGCGACAAGCCGAAGACCCGGATGATGCCCGACGCCTCGGGTGCCTTGAAAAAGGAAGCGGCCGCGGGAGCCAGGACGAACATCAGGGCGCAGAGAGCGGCTCCCCTCAACAGGAGACCCGTCCAGGCCGTGTCCAGAAATCCGCGGATATCCTCTTTCTTCTGGACCAGGGCGTCCTGGATCCCGGTCCGGGAGAACGTGTCGAGGATGGCCAGGGTCAGCATGGCGATTCCGATGACGCCGAAGTCGCGGGGCGCCAGCAGCCGGGCGAGGATGATGATCCGGCCGAAGTAGAGGATTTCCTGGACGAATTTCAGGGCGAAGACCCAGAATCCGCTCTTGATGACGCGCTGGGCCAAAGGCTCGGTCGCCGCGGGCGCGGTCATGCGATCCATTCCTCCACGGGACCCTGTTTGAATTTCCGCTTCCGGGCGAGCCAGTTGAAGACGACGGCGAGCACTTCGCCCGAAAGGAAGCCTAAAAACATCAGCAGTCCGGTCATCCCCTTATAGGACATATCGGCGTCCCGTTGGATGTCATAGGCGAGAAAGACGAGCACCCCGATGGTCACGGATGAGGCGACGGCGAATAGCCAAGGCCACCTCTCGAAGAGCCAGCGGCCGATCTTGAAGGCGGCCATGAAACAGACGATCAGGATAGCCGCGATATAGGCGGCCAGGAGCCAATTCGCCTTGGGGCGGACGCTCGCGAGATAGGACTCGCAAAGATAGAATCCGGAATTGAGATTGAACATATCGCACAGCCAGGGGTAGATGAGGTTCTGGGTGATCAGGTATCTTTTGTTGTCGGCGAAGAGCGAGACGCCGTACTCAGGACGGCTCATCACTTCGGCCATGCCCACCGCCCGGACGTCGGACCGGCTGGCGAAGGAGGTCAGCAGATCCGAAAACGCGCTGAGGGATATGACCCCCTTCTTCACGTCCACCTCGGAAAAATCATAGTCGCGAAGCAGAACGACCATAACCTTCGACGGACAAGGGGATTTGCGCGCGCTCCTGAGCGCCTCGTAAAATCCTGTCAGGTCGGCGGTCGCGGGCAGGAACTTCAGCGACGTCTTGTCCCTCACGATTCCGCCGCCGCCGTCGAATCCCGACGAGACGCCGAGAAAGCCGAGGCTCTCCAAGACCTCGTGGGTCGTCGTATCGACGACGTTCCACGGCGGGACGAAGATCCGGACTTCGCGATGCACCAGCCGTTCCAGGAACTCCTTCCCCTCACGGATGCGCCGCGTTTGTTCGTCCCGGCTCAATCCCCTGAATTCGGTATACCTGCCTCCCAGCGACCGCGGCCGGGCCTGATGGCTGAAGCCATTGAGGGCGGGTTCGAGGATGCCGGCCTCGATGCCCTCATTCAGCAAAGCCGCTTTTTCCTCGCTCAGGGGGACCGTCGCTTGGGGGGCCGCATTAAAAAAACTATCCTTCACGGCGAAGGGGACGATGCCGACGGTCAACGGGATCCCGGTATTTTCGAAGATGCGAAACAGCCGCGTTTCGAAACCCGTAAAGCTCAGGCTCGAATATCGGTCATAGCGGAAAACGACCTCGACCTCGGCGGGATTTTGGGCCAGGGCGGCGGACGCCGACCCGAGCCAGACGGCGGCCAGGAGTCCCGCGCGGAGGACGGCCGGGGCGCGGCCCTTCGCGTTCACGGCCTTCGAGCTGCGAAACTTCATGGCTGCTGGGCGAATTTCGAATTCCCTCTAGACCCCGCCGGCGCCGGCTGCTGCGGGGGGCTCAGTTCGAGGAACCCGCTTGTTTCATACCAATCCATGTAGAGAGGATAAGCCTTCTCCAGCGGGAACCGGGGCGCATAGCCGAGAAGACGGCGGGCCTTGTCGATGTTCAAAGTCCCCCGCCGGGGAACGGTGCGGCTCCAGGGTTTGATTTCGACGTCGACGCTCCGGAGGCGGGCGCGGATCAATTCGACGAGGGCTTTGAGCGGCCGCGATTCCCCGTAGGTCAGGTTGAAAGTCTCGTTCAGCGCCTTCTCCTTCGTCAGGACGAGGACCAGCCCGTGGACGAGGTCGTCGATGTACGTGAAATCCAGCCGGTCTTCGCCGCCGCCCTCGAGGGCGAGGGGCCGCCCCTGGAGGGCCGCTTCGATGAAGAGCTGGCTGACCCGGCGATTGATGCACGTGGGTCCATAGAGCGCCGAAGGCCGGATGACCGTGTAGGGAAGTCCGTAGATATTGTGATAGGCCTTGATCATGTGCTCGCAGGCGAGCTTGCCGGCGCCGTAGATGCCGATCGGGTCCGGCGGCGTTTCCTCGGTGACCGACGCCGCGCGGAAATGGCCGTAAACCATGCTGGAGGAGGGAAACACGAACTGTTCGATGCCCCCCGTCCGGCGCAGGATCTCGAGGAGCTTCTGGGTGGCATGGACGTTGATCTCGAAACCCTCATCAGGCTCCCGGTCGCAGACCGCCGCCGAGACGATGGCCGCGAGGTGGACGATCTTGGCCGGCTTGACGCGCTCGACGGCCGCCGCCAGGGCGGAAGAATCGGTCACGTCGCCGCGGATGACCGGGATGCGGGCGCGGGCCAGTTTCTCCAGGCGCATGTCGATGAAGTGCCGATAGGCGGCATTCGCCATCGTGAAACGGAAGTCGTCGAAGACCGTGACGTTCGTTCCGAGCTGGCGGAGCTCCAGGGCAAGATGGTGGCCGATGAAGCCGCAGCCGCCCGTGATCAGGATGGATGTCCGTTTTTTCATGCGGGGCCTCCTTCAGGCTTCACGGGCCCTGTCTTCGACGCTTCTCGGATGATGCCGCCGATATAGCTCATCTCCTCGGCAGACAAGCGCGGATTCACCGGAAGAGCGACGGTCTCGGCGGCGACGCGCTCGGCCTGGGGAAACTCGCCTTCCCGATGGCCGTACATCCGCCGATAAAGCGTCATCAAGGGAACGGGCGTCGCATAGTAAATGCTGGCTCCGACGCCGCTCCGCTTGAGAACGGCCAGAAGCTCGTCCCGGGTCAGAGGAAATCCGGCGGTGACGGTCAGCTGGTAGAACAGGAACGAATGCCGGGCGTAGGACGGGACGACGGGGAGCTCGAGCCCGGCGACGTCTTTCAAGAGGCTCGTCAGGAGGCCGGCGTTGGCGATCCGCCGCTCGATCCGGCCGTCCACCTGGTCCAGCTGGCAGATCCCGATGGCCGCCTCGATATCGGTCATCCGGAAATTGTAGCCCAGGATCGGCGTGTCATAAACGCCCGGCTTCTGCCTGTAAAACGCGGGCACGTCGATGCCGAAAGCCCGTTGTTTATGGGCCAGGGCCGCGATACGGTCATCGTCGGTCGTCAGCATCCCTCCCTCCCCGGTGGTGATGTGCTTGACCGGATAGAACGAAAAGCAGCCCGCCGCCCCCATCGTTCCCGCCCGCCGGCCGCGGTAGGTCGTGCCCACGGCGTGGGCGCAGTCTTCGACGACGGCGAGGTGTCCGTCTCCGGCGACCCGAGCGATCTCGTCCATGTCGCACGGCAAACCGGCGAAATGGACGACGATGACGGCTCTGGTCCGCGGCGTCAGGGCGCGCCGGATCGAGGCCGGGCTGATCGTCCCCGTCCGCGGCTCGACATCGGCGAAGACGGGCCTGGCCCCGACGTACAGGACGGCGTGAGCCGTCGCGACGTGGGTCTGGGCGGGGACGATCACCTCGTCGCCCGGCCCGATCCCCAAGGCCAGGAGGGAGAGATGGAGAGCCGCCGTGCAGGACGATACGCTCACGGCGTGTTTCACGCCCAAATACGCGGCAAAGGCCTGTTCGAATTCCTTGACCTTCGGCCCGTGGGCCAGCCATCCGCTCCGGAGGACGTCGGTCACGGCTTTCTCCTCGGCTTCCCCCAGCCACGGCTCGCCGAAGGGAATGCGGCGCTGGTTCATCGCGATCCCTCTTTGGCTTTGACGCAGCAGACGGCGTAATGATAGGACCTGTGCGGAAGGAATCTCCCGGTTTTTAAAAACGCATAGTAAAGACCCGCGAACGGCTTGCCGGCGGGGCGGACGCTCCAGCGGACGAGCCGGCGCGGCATGCGCAGCGAAATGCCCCGGACCTTCACGGGAGAAAAGCCCGTGCGTCTGAGTTTCGATGCGATGTCCGAGTAGGGCAGGGCGGCATGGGAGGGATCCTCGCCCTGCCGGTCGGGCCGGACGTTCGGATAGGAAAAGGCGAGCCTCCCGCTTGTTTTTAAGATCCTGGCCAGCTCGCCGAAACAGAGGTCGAGGTCGGAAGAATGAAGGTATTGGAACGACAGCGAACAGACCACGTTTTGAAACATCTCCGCTTTGAAGGGGAGGGAATTCATGTCCGCCTGGACCAAAGGCGGGGCGGCGAATTGCCGGGCCTGCCTCAGTCCGGACAGAGAATGATCGGCCCCGACAATATGCCGCGTCTTCAAAAACCGCCAGATCATCCCGTCCCCGCAGGCCAAGTCCAGAGTCAAGCCGTCACGCCCCAGCCAGGAAGCGAGGATGCGGTAGTTGTCGAACATCCACCATCTGGCGAATCCTTCGAGTCGGTGGTGATAGGCTCCCTCGGCCTGATATTTCTTCTCGAAGTCCTTCATTTTCAACAGGCTACCGCCTATGGGCATTTCCTCGCTCGACTCCATTGTAAGAACTATTCTATTTCAACTGACAATTAATGTCACACAACTGGAAAAATATTGTCACTTTTTACTTCCCTAGTTTCGTACCGATGATACGTGCATAAAAAATCCGTCACAATCGTCGGGATGGATGAATCAGGGGGTGAATTTGGACTCCCCCGTCTCACCCGTAAAGGGGAGGTCCAAAAGAACAAGAAATCATTGTTATTTTTGCTATTTTGACGACGGAACCGCGGTGAAGTGTTGAATAATCTGAGTAAGAGATGTAAACTGCATTCTTTCATTCTCATGACACAACTCGAAAAAGCCAAAACAGGAGCGCTGACGGCGGCCATGAAAAAGGTCGCCCGGAAGGAACATCTTCGGCCGGACGAGCTCCTCCGCTCTGTCGCCGAAGGGCAAATCGTCATCCCGTTCAACCGGCGCCATCCCCGGCTCGAACCGGCCGGGATCGGCCGAAAGCTGCGGACGAAGGTCAACGTCAATCTCGGCACGTCCAAAGATTTCCCCCGTCTCGAGACGGAGCTCGACAAGGTCGGGATCGCATTGAAATACGGGGCCGATACGCTCATGGACTTGAGCACGGGGGGCGACCTGAAAAAAATCCGTAAGACGATCCTCGGCCTGGCCCCTCTCCCCCTCGGAACCGTGCCCATTTATCAGGCGGCGATCGAAGCGATCGAGAGGAGGGGTTCCATTCTGGCCATGACCGTCGACGACCTCTTCGGTGTCATCGAAGCCCAGGCGCGCGAAGGCGTCGATTTCATGACCGTCCACTGCGGCCTGACGGCCAGAGCCATCGGCAGGCTGAAGGGGCAGGGCCGCGTCGCCGACATCGTCTCGCGGGGCGGCGCTTTCCATACGGCCTGGATTCTCCATCATCAGAAGGAGAATCCGCTCTATGAGCATTACGACCGCCTTCTCGAAATCGCCCGCGCCTTCGACGTCACTCTCAGTCTCGGCGACGGGCTCCGGCCCGGCTCGATCCTCGACGCCACGGACAAGCCTCAGATCGACGAGCTGTTGACGCTAGGGGAGCTCGTCGAGCGGGCCTGGCGAGCAGGCGTCCAGGTCATGGTCGAAGGTCCCGGCCATGTCCCCCTGGACCAGGTGGAGATGAATGTCGGACTGCAAAAACGCCTCTGCCACGGCGCGCCCTTCTACGTCCTGGGTCCCCTGGTCACGGACATCGGCGCCGGCTACGACCACATCGTCGCCGCGATCGGCGGAGCACTCGCCGCGGCCGCGGGAGCCGATTTCCTCTGTTACGTCACGCCGGCCGAACATCTCGGACTTCCCTCCCCCGACGACGTCCGGGAGGGGCTGATCGCGTCCCGCATCGCGGGGCACGCGGCCGATATCGTCAAGGGGGTGCCGGGCGCGCTCGACCGGGACCTGGCTCTTTCGAAGTCGCGCAAGAAACTGGACTGGGATCGACAGAAAGCCTTGGTCATCGACCCTTATAAGTTCGCGGATATCCGGAAAAAGCGGAGAACGAAATCCGCCGCCTGTTCCATGTGCGGAGAATACTGCGCCATGCGTCTCGTGTCCCAATTCCTGAACCCCCATGGAGATCCGGATGCCTTCCGCTGCTAGGCCGCTTCTCTTCGGCACTGCCGGCGTTCCCGATTCATCGCCCCAGACCTCTACCCTTTCCGCTCTCCAGCACCTTCACGAGCTGAAGCTCGACTGCCTGGAGATGGAATTCGTCCGGGGGGTTAAGATCGGAAGCGACACAGCGGGCAAGATCAAGGCCCGGGCGGAGGCTCTCGGCATCCGGCTCAGCGCGCACGCACCGTACTACGTCAACCTCAATTCCGTGGAGCCGGGCAAGCGGATGCAGAGCCAGGACCACCTCCTGCGGTCGGCGCGGGCAGCACAGCAGGCGGGCGCAGATTGCGTCGTCTTTCACGCCGGATATTACGGCCTCACCCCGCCGGACAAGACGTTCGACGCCGTAAAAAAAGAGCTGGCCGAGGTGCTCTCGGCTCTCCGGTCCGAACGTAATCCCGTGATGCTCCGCATCGAAACCATGGGCAAGCGGTCGCAGTTCGGCTCTCTCGACGAGGTCATTCGGCTCTGCCAGGAGGTCGACGGGCTCGCCCCCTGCCTCGACTTTTCCCATCTCCACGCGCGCGAAGGCAAGGCCAACACATATCTCGATTTTCACCGCATCCTGAAGAAGGTCGAGAAGCGCCTGGGAAAGAGCGCCCTGAAGACCGTTCATATCCATATCTCCGGAATCGAATACAGCCCGAAAGGCGAGGTCAAGCACCTGAACCTGCCGGACTCCGATTTTCGCTATGACGAGTGGCTCCAGGCCTTGAAAGACCTCGGCGTCGAAGGCCGGGTGGTCTGCGAGAGCCCCAGCCGGGAGACCGACGCGGCCATGCTGAAAAAGCTGTACACGTCTTATCTCCTGAAGAGCTGAAGCGCCCCCCTCGCGCGCGATCCCCGAAACTGTACGACGGTCAACTCTTCCCCGGGTTGCGCCTGAAACGGGAATCTGATATGAATGGGCAGGAAACGGAAACGCCAGTGGAGCAGGGTCCCCGGGCCGTCGAACGGGAGCGGCGCCTGACGCCGGCGCTCGCGGCCCTCGCTGCGGTCTACGTCGCCTATGCGGTCTTTCTTTCCCTCGGGTCCAACGTCGGGTTTCCGGCGTCGATGCAGACCGCGGCCCGCCTTCCCTTCCTCGCCGACAAGCCCCTGGGGGAGGACGCCTATTACATGCTTACGATGTCCTGGAACATCGCCTCCGGAAAGGGCATCGTATACAACTTCGACCGGGTCACGACCGGGATCCAACCGTTGAGCACGTTCGTCTACGCGGGCTTGGCCTGGTTCGTCCAAAAAGGCGGAGGCGATAAATGGGCTTTCGCCCGGGCGGTTCTGCTCTTTTGCCTTCTCTGCGGGCTGCTGTTCGCCTGGCAGTGCGGCCGGATCGTCTTCCGCCTCACGCCCGGGGCCGCGGACCTGCGGTCCGCGGCGTTTGCCACGGCGTTCGTCGCGGCGCTCTTTCATTTTTCTCTCTTCGGCCTTCTCGGCTACGGATTGGAGACGGCCATTTACCTCGTCCTCCTCTCGGCCTGCGTCCTGTTCACCCTCCGTCTGAAACCGGGTCCGGGCATGGGCTCGGCGATCCTCTTCGGAGGGCTGGCCGGCCTGACCGGTTTAGCCCGGATCGACTTCGGCGTCGTCCTCGGATTCTTCATGGGCTGGATGCTCTGGAAACGGCGCGTCCGGATCGCCTGGGCGCTTGCGGCCGGAGTCGCCGCCCTGGCCGTCGTCAGCCCATGGTTTCTCTGGGTCAGGTCGGCGTCGGGCAGGTGGATGCCGTCGTCGGGCTCGGCTCAGTTCGCCATCATCTCGATCAAAGACGCCCCGGACAGGTTCTGGCAGCTCTTCAAGGCTCTGATCGGGCACCTCGCCCCTTGGGCTTCGGCGGGCTCGAAATATTTCGTCCTTCTGGCGTTCGTTTCCTTGGTCCTCGTCCTCTTCTGGTTGACCAGGACGAAACGGCTTTTTCGCGGCTTGGCCGAATCCCTGTCCGAATCCGGCTTCTTCGCCGGATGGGCGGTCGCCCTGGCCGGCCTCGTCGCCGTTTACGGCCTTTTTTTCTGGGCAGGTCATTTCTACCCGCGCTATACCGCCCCCGTCCTTGCCCTGACTCTGCCGGTTTTCGCACTGGCCGCAGCGGCGAGGATGAAGTCCCTCCCCCCGGCCGGAAAAACGGCCGTGCTGCTCATTCTGCCCCTCTGCTTTTTTTTCTGGGCGGCACGGACCTATCATCGGGGAAGAATCGCCTTCAGCATGACGATCGCCGCCGGAGTCATCCAGAAGGAATTTCCGCCGCCGCACAAGGTCGGGGCTTTTCAAAGCGGGGTCCTGGGTTTTTTCAACGACAACGTCTATAATCTGGACGGCAAGATCGACCCGCAGGCCCTCCTTTTCCTGAAGAAGGGCGCGATCGACGCCTACATCGACCGGGAGGAGATCAACGTCCTCATCGACTGGCCCGGCTACTATTGGGCCTACATTCCGGACGCCTATCTGAAGCGGGATTGGGTTCTGCGGGACGAGCCCTCATTTATCGAAACCCGGTCCGAGGGCCCCCCGGCCACTCTGATCTGGTGCTACGTCCGCCGAGGCCGCTGACTACGATCGAGCCTTCGGCGCCTTGCCCCTTATGAGAGACGCTCCTTCCCGTTTCTCGGCATTCTCCCTTGACAGTTTTTCCTCAGGCATCTAAACTAGCGTCTTTCGGATCCTGCGAACGATCTTTCCGACAAGGAGTCTTCATGATCGAAATACGCTTTCATGGACGAGGAGGCCAGGGGACGGTCGTAGCCTCGAAAATCCTCGCCGATGCCCTGGCCAAGGAGGGCAACTACGTCCAGGCCTACCCCGAGTTCGGCGTCGAGCGCCGCGGCTCGCCGGTCGTCTCCTTCATCCGCATCAGCGACAAGCCCATCTACGACAAGAGCCGGATCTACGAGCCCGACCATGTCGTCGTCGTCGACCCCACGCTCGTCGAAGCCATCGACGTGACCGAGGGGTTGAAGGACGGCGGGAGGATCATCATCAACAGCGACCGCGACCCGGCCCACTTCCACCTTCCGGCCAAGTTCAAGGTGTCCACCGTCAACGCCACCGAGATCGCCGTCCGCAACAAGCTGGGGACGCTGGCCACCCCCATCGTCAACACTGCCATCGTCGGCGCCATCGTCAAGATCCTCAACCTGACCAGGCTCGAGTCGCTCCTCGCGGCCATTGCGGACGCCATCGCCATCAAGCCCGAGGACAACCAAAAGGCCGCTCGGGAAGCCTATGAGAAGGCCGAAGGATAAGGATCGAACGCCCATGTCCAAGAAAAAAGAGATCAAAAAGGCTGTCCTCCAGACCGTGGAGGACTTCCCGACGATGCCCATGTCGCTGGGCAATATGCTCTGGAACAAGACCGGCTCCTGGCGGAACATCCGGCCCGAGATCAAGCTCGAGGACTGCATCCAGTGCGGCATCTGCTGGAAGTTCTGCCCCGACATGTCGATCGAGATCGAAAACGAGTGGCCGGTCGTCAACTACGACTACTGCAAGGGATGCGGGATCTGCGCCGAGGAATGCCCGGTCAAGTGCATCGTCATGGTGGAGGAACGGAAATGAAGAAAGTCATCATGGGCAACCACGCCCTGTCCTATGGCGCCATGCTCTCCCGGTCCCAGGTCATCGCCGCCTATCCCATCACGCCCCAGACGCAGGTCGTCGAGCTCCTCTCCGAGATGTGCGCCGACGGGACCCTCGACGCCAAGTTCATCAAGGTCGAGTCCGAGCACTCGGCCATGGCCGCCTGCATCGGCGCCTCGGCCGCCGGGGCGCGGGCCTTCACGGCCACCTCGGCCCAGGGATTAGCCCTCATGCACGAAATGCTCCATTGGGCTTCGGGCGGGCGCCTCCCGGTCGTCCTGGGCAACATCAACCGGGCCATGGCCCCGGGCTGGACCATCTGGACCGACCAGAACGACAGCCTCTCCGAGCGCGACACGGGCTGGATCCAATTCTACTGCGCCTCGAACCAGGAGGTCATCGACACCGTCATCCAGGCCTTCAAGGTTTCGGAAGCGCTGGCCATCCCGAGCATGGTCGTCCTCGACGCGTTCGCCCTGTCTCATACCTACGAAGTCGTCGATATCCCCGATCAAGCCGAGGTCGACGCCTTCCTCCCGCCGTTCAAGCCGCCGTTCCGCGTGACGCCCGACGACCCCCGCGCCTTCGGCGGACTGACCTCGCCCGAACACTACATGGAACTGCGCTACAAGCTCCAGAAGGACATGGAAAAGGTCCCGGAGATGATCGATCGGACTGGGCGGGAATATGAAAAACGGTTCGGCCGCTACCTCGGCCTGGTGGACGACTACCTCTGCGAGGACGCCGACATCATCCTCGTCACCTCCGGTACGGCCGGCTACACGGCCCATGTCGCCGTGGACGAGATGCGCGAGCACGGCTACAAGGTGGGCAACCTCCGGATCAAGGTCTTCCGGCCCACCCCCTTCGAGATCATCCGCCGCCTGACGAAAAACGCCAAGAAGATCGCCGTCGTCGACCGGAACATCTCCTACGGGCATCACGGCATGTTCGCCCAGGAAGTGAAATCGGCGATCTACGGCCACGGCGAATGCAAGCCCGTCTTCGCCTTTATCGCCGGACTGGGCGGCCGGGACATCACCCCGGACTCGTTCCGGGAGGTCGTCGATCATACGATCTCCCACGACCGGCCCGAGGAAGAGATCGGCTGGATCGGAGTGAAGAGATGAAAAAAGAAAAGAAAATGACGATGACCATTCCCGCCGAGGAACTGGTCGGCGCGGGCAACCTGGCCTGCCAGGGATGCGGGGCGAACCTCGCCCTGCGCTACGTCCTGAAAGCCCTCGGCCAGCGGACCGTCCTCTGCATCCCGGCCTGTTGCTGGGCCGTCATCGACGGCCCGTTCCCCCATTCGTGCATGAGCGTTCCCATCTACCACTGCGCCTTCGAGACCGCGGCCTCCACGGCGACCGGCGTCAAGGCCGGCTTGGAGATGATCGGCGACAAGGAGACGACCGTCGTCGCCTGGGCCGGAGACGGCGGCACGTTCGACATCGGCCTTCAGGCCCTCAGCGGCGCGGCCGAGCGCAACGACGACATCATCTACGTCTGTTACGACAACGAAGCATATATGAATACGGGCATCCAGCGCAGCTCGGCGACGCCGACGGGCGCTTGGACGACGACGACTCCCGTGAAATTCCCCAAGGACCGGCCCAAGAAGGACATCGACGCCATCATGGCCGCCCACCGCATCCCCTATGTGGCCACGGCGTCGACTTCGTATCCCGAGGACGTGGTCAAGAAGACCAGGAAAGCCAAGAGCTTCAAGGGGACGAAATTCATTCATATCTACGCCCCCTGCCCGACGGGGTGGAAGAGCCGGCCGGAGGACGCGGTCAAGCTCGGACGGATGGTCGTCCAAAACTGCGTCTTCCCCCTCTATGAGATCGAAAACGGCGAGAAGTACACGCTGACCATGAAGATCAAGGACAAGAAGCCGATCGACGACTACCTCAAGCTCCAGGGCCGGTTCCGCCACCTGAAGCCGGAGCAGATCAGAGCGATGCAGGAGGAAGTGGACCAGAACTGGGCCCGCCTCCTCAAGAAGTGCGAAGCCGTCTGATCGACGCGGCATCTCCCGGGGAGCCGCCCCGGGCGGCTCCCCTTTTTTTGTCCTTGCGGTTTTCTGATAATTCCTATACAATATATAAGAATTTTTGCATGTTAGGAGATGCCTTGAGAAAAGTCCTTGTCCTCCTCATAGCCGCACTGGCGGTTTCCGTCACGCTCGCGGCCCTCGTTCCGAACCAGCCCGCCCCGGCCTTCACCCTGAAAAGCCTGGACGGGAAGACGCTCTCCCTCGCCGACCTCAAGGGCAAAGTCGTCGTGGTCAATTTCTGGGCGACCTGGTGCCCTCCGTGCCGGGAGGAAATCCCCGATTTCGTCGCGTTCTACAACGAGAACCGGGCCAAAGGCCTGGAGGTCGTGGGCATTTCGGTCGACGAAAAAACGGCAGAGCAGGTCAAGCCGTTCGTCGGCCGGAACAAGATGGACTACCCCGTAGCCATGGTCACGGAAAAGATCCTGCGGGACTACGGCCCGATCCAAGCGATCCCGACGACCTTCGTCATCGACAAGAAAGGGATCGTTCGTTTCGCCCAGGAGGGGATGCTGGACAAAGCCGCCCTGACGGCGATGTTCAAGAAATACTCGGCCGAAAAGTAAGAGGGCTCGCTCGAAGCGGGCGAACGCCCCTCGATTCTCGGTCTTGAAGATAGGGCCGGGAAACGGCCTTGCTCCCTCTCGGGTTCTTAACGCCGTTTCCTCGCCGCCTTTCTCGGCGGCTCAGAACTCGCTTCCCGACTTCCTAATTACGGGAGTGCGCCGGGAAGCTCAGACATGCTTCGCCGGCCGGCTTCTCCCCGAGCCGGCTCCCGTCGAAAAGCGGCTCGCAAAGGCTGAACCCTCCATGGTCGCTTCAACCG
>Ga0163210_1000028_pt1 | contig 43862 bp, 46 predicted proteins | sample Kivu_220m_FD_113536 | JGI IMG/M metagenome (GOLD analysis project Ga0163210, IMG submission 113536) | Freshwater microbial communities from Lake Kivu, Western Province, Rwanda to study Microbial Dark Matter (Phase II) - Kivu_220m | ecosystem: Environmental > Aquatic > Freshwater > Lake ...
CCCGTTCTTATCAGTATATGGTTAGGAAAAGGCAGCTTGTCAGACAGGCACTATATCGACGACGAACTCGTTATTAGCCTCGCCCGGCATGGCCTTGATAGTGGCGAAGCCCTCCGTGAAGGCTTTTATAAATTCCAGCGGAGATATACAGCCTTCGGCCGCATAAGCGCCTTTGACTTTTACTTCCCCGTTAGCCACCATCTTGGCTACCGAGGCCAGTGTCCTGGGCGTGGTAGTCATACTCTTGCCCACGCCGGAGAAAGAATACGTGGTCTTAACACCGTTTTTCAGGCCGAAGACCTTGATGATAGTGCCGCCAAAGTTATAGGGCGTACCATCCACCTTCCATTTTTTCATCTGTTCCTGCACCATGCGGTAGGCCATGTGTGAGAATACTTCAATGGGTGACACGTCCACGCCCTGCAATTTGATGGGCTCCATGAGCATGTCTTTAAAGCCTGCAATGGCTTCCATCGACATGCCGGGGACTTCCGGCCAGGCGGCTCCGGCGCACAGTACGTTCTTAACCCCCTTGACGTACAGGGGCAGCGTATAGGGCTCAGGGTGATCACAGTACAACAGTTCCACTTTGCCTAACGGCTCGCCGAACTCCACCGTCATCTTACCAGCCAGGTCGACCAGCTTCCCATTGACATACTGGTGGGGAAAAGCGAAGCAATGTATGCCGTGGAAAAATTGCGCCAGGCCGACCTCACTGAGGGGCGCTGCCCACAGTACATGGATATCATCCACTGAATCGAGCTGGTCACAGCAGAATTTAGCTATGATATTGGTCAGGCCGGGGCTGTCGCCCAGTCCGCTGACGATGGTGATGCCGGCCTTTTTAGCTGCTTCATGCAGTTCTATGGCCTGCTTGACGCCGTCAATGTCATCGCAAACGTCACAGCAGGATTTACCTGCCTCGATACATGCGCGGTAGACTTTGCCGGCATTTCTGTAGAAGGGTCCGATAGTGCTGGCTACGACATCAGGATTTACCTCTTTGATAAACTTCACGAACGCGGCATGGTCGTCTATGTCGAGGTGGTGAGTTTTCACCCGGCCGGCCTCGTATCTCTGCGCGACTTCCTTCAATTTGGCCTCGTCGATGTCCGCATTGACGACTTGCGCGTCACTGTATTTAACCAACTGCCTGACGACGCCTGCGCCGATTATGCCGCTTCCGAGCACAAGAATTTTCATATTTCCTCCTTTTCACTGGTTACTTTTTGCGAGTTCGCGATGCCTTTGTTTTCCGGCCGATCTCAATCAGGTAATTGCCGTAGCTGGTGATCGATGCATGGGAGCCGGGCATTACCAGTATGGTAGTGGTCGGCTCTTCGATAATGGCCGGCGCCGATATACTATTGCCCGGCTTCAGGTCCGCACCCTTATAGATGGGTGTATCGATCATGCCGCCGAGATCCTTGAAGTATGCTTTCCTGGTGACTTTGCTGACTGCTTTGCCGGGGACAACTTTAGCCGCCGGGAAATCGGGTCTGGGCAGCTTGCCAATGGCCTTTACACGCCAGTAGACGAACTCCACCGGCTGGTCAGGGGCACTGACCGTGAATACCTTGTGGTGCAGCTTGTGAAAGTCCGCTACCAGCCTATCGAGCTGCTTCTGGTTGGCGATCCCGGTCCCATGCAGCAGGACGGGCAGTTCCCAGACCTGGAATGGGTACCTTGCCTCGGCATATACCTGAAGCTTCTGCTGCTTCTTGGGTACACGCATATGCTCGAAGAACTCCTCGGCCTGCCTTTCCAGGCTTGCCAGGGCTGCATTGATGCCTTCGTAATCAAAGCTGCCGCTATCGGTGAACTTGCTCATGCTGAAATCGGAGGTAACATCGGCGAAGGCACCGCCGAACGCACTGAGCGCACCTGCTACCCTGGGTATCAGTACCTGCCTGACCCCCAACTCTTCAGCTATAGCTACTATATGCAGGCCGCCTGCACCTCCTCCCGATACAACCAGGTATTCGCGCGGATCTATGCCCCTCCAGACTGTGATGTCCTGGATGACGTTGGACATGCTGGCGTTGACAGCGCCCCATATAGCATAAGCAGCATCCTCAACGCTTAATTTTAACGGCGCTGCCACTTTTTCCTGGATGGCCTTGACGGCCAGCTTTTTATCCAGCTTCATCTCGCCGCCCAGGAAGTAGGCGGGGTCGAGGTAGCCTAGCACAACGTTGGCGTCTGTCACGGTAGGTTCAGTGCCGCCCTTGTTGTAACAGGCCGGGCCGGGCACTGCCCCGGCGCTCCGGGGACCGATGTGCAGCAGGCCGCCGCTGTCCACCCAGGCGATGCTGCCGCCTCCGGCGCCGATCGACTTGCTGTCGACCTTGTTGATGCCCAGCATAAAACCGCCTACTTCAGTATCACGGGAGACCGCGATTTCGCCGCCTGTGATACAGGCGACATCGAAGCTGGTGCCGCCCATATCTGTCGTGACGATATTGTTCAGTGAGAGGTCGGTTTCAGCGATCAGGCTGCCAGCGCTGGGCGCCAGGGCAGGACCGCAATCCACGCTGAAAATGGGCTTCTTCACCAGCTCTTCGGCTGAAACGACGCCGCCGCTGGAAGTAAGCAGTGAAAGTTGTCCCTTGTAACCGATCTCAGCCAGCCTCTTTTCCAACCGGGCCACATAGTTACTGACCAGCGGTTTCAACGAGGCATCGATAGCCGTCGATGAGAACCGGCGGTATTCCCTGATGCAGGGATTAACCAGGTGGCTGAGGCTGTAGGGTATGCCCGGCCACTCTTTTTCTATAATCTGCGCGATCTTCAGTTCATGGACCGGATTAGCGATGGACCAGAGCAACGCGACCGCTATGGCGCGGACTTTATATTCCTTGAGCTGTAGGATGGCCTGGCGCACGTCCTCTTCGTTCAGCGCTATCTCGATGCCGCCCTCTGCATTGATCCTCTCGCTTATGCCGAAGGTCAGGTAGCGCGGGATATAAGGTTCCGGGTATTCCATCTGCCAGTCGTAGGGATTTTCCTTGCCGGCCTCGCGGGCGACCAGTATGTCCCTGAAGCCTTTGGTGCAGAGCAGGCCGGTCTTGGCCACCTTGCCCTCGATGATGGCGTTGGTGCTGACGGTCGAGCCATGGCCGAAATAGCCGCCCTCGATCGTGCTGCATTGCCCCATGAACTCCTTGAGCGGCAGGCCATAATGGCCGGCCGCCATCTTGACTGTCTCAATGAAGGCGTCTGTGTAGTTGCCCGGCGTAGTGGGCGATTTGAAGATGTTAACATTGCCTTGGGCATCCGCCACGACCAGGTCGGTAAACGTCCCTCCGATATCTATACACAATCTGAAACTCATTTCGTTGCCTCCGCGTTCTTTTTCATCCCTGACCGCAGGGCTTTAGTGGCCTCTTTATTCACCGAGTAAAGCTCGGTTTCTGTATTGATAACAACCCCGTATATATCGCGGGCCTTTTCCAGGGTGACATAGCCCTCCCGCACGTCATGCCGCACTTTTTCAGGGTCGCGGTCCAGCGGATCGCCGAAACCTCCCCCACCCGATGACATTGATATCATTGCTTCGCCCGGTTGCAGCGTCTCCAATGAAACGGTGGGCAGCTCTGTTTTGGTCTCTTCGCCCTTGGCTATCGTGTATTTATACAGATGCAGAGCGCTGCCGGGCAGGCCGCCGTTGATGCCTTGCGGTGGATTAAAATGACCGTCCGCAATGAATCCCCAGGAGCCTGCATCGTGCCTTGGCCTCTGGTGGCACTCCATGCCGATGGCGCCACGCCATTGCCCGGCGCCGCCGGAATCGGGAATGACTTCGTGCTTGTCCACCATCAGGGGCATGGCCTGTTCGTCAATCTCGATACTGTCCATGTGTACCACGCCGGCTGTGACCGGTATGCCATAGCCCAGCCAGCCATCGTATCCATAATGGCCCGGCCCACCTGCGCCGCCCATCATAAGCTGCCTTACATAAAGGGCACTGTTTTTCCGCCAGTCGATGCCGAAGACACTGCCTGCAGCAGCCGGCATGTACGCGCCTTCAGCCAGTCCCAGGTCTTTCCTGACCTTGCCGAAGCAGGCCTGCACTACGTTGATCACCCTGTCTGCCAGGTTGGTGGTTGCCATGGAGGCACTCAGCGGGTGCTTGGCCTGGCCGACCACGCTTCCTTCACGGACTTTTATAATGATCCGGCTGAATGCACCCCAGTTATGCGGCAACGTGGGATCAAGGTTATTCAATACGCCTGACACGGCGCTGGCCATGACAGTGGCCTCGCTCATGTTCAAACCGAAGGGTATGCAGTCAATATTTCCGGTAAAGTCGAGTGTTATATATCCTTCGGCCGGATCAATCGTAAGCTTAACCCTGATGGGTACGCCGTCGGCTGCTACGAAGGGCAACGGATCATGTCGTGTCTCATTTTCCCATGTGCCGGCGGGAAGCTTTTTAATGGCGTCTATCATCCTTATGCGCCCGTACTCCTGCCAGCGCTCGGTAAAGGCCACTACAGTGTCCAGGCCGTATTTATCGCACATTTCCACTATCCTTTTTTCACCTGTACGCACTGACCCGATCGCGGCCAAATAATCGCCATACCATTGTTCCGGGGCGCGGATCCTGACCTTGGCCATCCTGATGATATCGGCCAGGTCTTTGTAATCGCGCTGGATACGCACACAGGGGAAGTCCAGCGCTCCCTCTGTATATACGTCCGAAGCAAAGGGCATATAGGTCGTAGGATCATGGTTGCCGATATCGCCCTGGTGCGCCCTAGTAATGGTGGTGAAAACATGTTTGCCCTTGAAGAAGACAGGCGCCATGAACGTATAATCGGCATGGTGGCTGTTCCCGTAATAGGGTGAATTGTTGAGAAAACAATCACCGGGCCGGATGTCATCAAATAGATCGGTGACTGATTTGGCGGCCAGCCCGGCGCCGACGATGTGGATGGGCAGGCCTTCATCCACGCAGACCATGCGTGCCTGCGCATCGGTTATGCCGCAGGAAAAATCCTTGGCGGTATTAATATTGCCGGAACGTCCTGTACGTGTCAGCGTGTTGGCCATCTCCCGGCTGATGGCATCCAGCCTTTTGGATAGCACCACCATCAGCAGCGGGTCTATCCTGATATCCTTTTTCTTTTTCTCAGCCATACTACCTCCTAATATTTTTTAAAAACTTTTATTTGCTGATTTTAGGTTCTTTTGCACGCTATTGATTTTGCTGTCGATTATCCGCTCGGTTAAGCCCGGCACCAATCGCTTTAACAGGTGCGTCAATTTTCCTGATTTATTGGGTATGAGGAGGAAATCTTCCCGCGACATAGCATTGATCAGGAAGCTTGCGACAGCTTCCGGCGTCATGATGTCGGCCGCTGAAGAAATCGCCTTAGCTTCTGCCGGCTTTATCATGTTTGACTTTTCCAGCATAGGCGTGTCCACATCGGGCGGGCAGAGAACGGAAACTGTAACTCCGTGCAGCTTTAGTTCACTTCTGAGCGCCTCGGAGAAACCGATGACGGCGAATTTTGATGCGCTGTATGAGGTCATAGCGAAAACGCCGATGAATCCGCCTATGGAAGACACGTTTACAATGTAACCTTTATTCTGCTTCAGGTACGGCAGCAGGCAGTGGATGGTGTTCCAGGTGCCGTACAGGTTTACTTTGATGATATCGTCGAATTTCTCATACGGCGTATCTTCGAACTTCAGCGGATAGGCGATGCCGGCGCTGTTAATCAGTATATCGGGAGCCCCGAATTCGCTAACTGCATTGCTCAGGACTTTATCAGTCATTTCGTGTTGTGAGACGTCCATCTGCATGTAAGAGAACCTCTGGCCTTCTGATACGCGGGAGTTTTCAATTTCGCTAATGGCGCTCTTCAATAAATCTGCTTGACGGGAAAAGATGATTACACTGGCGCCTCTGGAAGCCAGTTGCCGTGCTATTGCCAGGCCTATACCGCTCGAACCTCCGGTGATATAGGCTGTCCTCCCCTCAAAGTTGGTTATTTTCATTTTTCCTATCACCCTTCAAAGTAGATTCCCGGTTAAACATGATTTGCTGCCGACTGCCACATCGTTCAGTTATTGTTTATATCCTAATCAAAGGTGATGCCGTCCTTAGCCACAGTCACGGTTTCCCATATCGTGGCATCTTTTGCCATGGCTTCTAAAAACATCCTCGCATCCAGTGCGCCTTCGGGTGCCATGACGCCGGTCTGCTTCACCTTGCCATCAAGCAGGGCCTGTGCCGCTATGACTGCCGGCAGGGCTGTACTATGCGCAACATTGCTGGCCATGAGATCATAAGTGATGGTCTGATTACGCCCTCCTTTCTTGCCGCTTACCACTATTTTGAAAGCGCCTGCGCAGTCACTGTATTTCTCCAGCGCTTCATGCAGTATATCGGTGAAATAGGCGGGTGCCAGGCGCGGCATATTGCGGATGATTTTCACAGCTAGCTCGCGGAAGGGCATCCTGGTGTTTTCATTGATGATGAACTCGTCACGGCTGCCGAAGCCCGTCTCGATTAACTGGCCGTAAAGCTCCATCATCTTGGCCGGGTACAGCGCACCTTTGATCGTGCAGTGCTTCAGACCCTTGATGTAACGGGGTAACGAGACCGGCTCCGGGTGGCCGGTATAGATCACCGTTTGCTTTCCCAACGGCGGCATGAACTCAACTTCTTCAGGTTCGCTGAAGCCGCGTACATCGACCCATTTGCCGTCAAGGAAGGCAGGAACTTTCTCTGAGGTGATATGGAACCAGTGGATCATGGCTGCAGGGCCGGTCGGATCCAGTGCGCTCTCAACCCAGTAGAAACGTATATTTTCGGTGCTGTCCAATCTGTCAGCGCCCAGCTTGGCAACCAGGTTGGTCATGCCCGGGCTTGCTCCCATACCGATGATGGCCGTGATGCCAGCCTTTTTGGCGGCTTCGTCCAGGTCAAGGGAATCTTTGGTGGCATCGAAATCATCGTCGATATCAACGATGTTGACATGCGCCTCGATGGCGGCCTTCAATATTGTAGTGGCGAACTTGTAGAAAGGTCCGACGGTGCTGATGGCAATGTCAGCGGTTTTTAGCAGCTTGACCAGCGCTTCCCTGTCGTTGACATCGACGACGGCCGTCTTCACCTTGTTGCCCAACTCCGCCTCGGTCCGTTTCAGTCCTTTGATGTTGTAATCTGCGAGGGTCAACTGTGCATCGCTCCTCTCCAGCAGGAGCCTGGCAGCCTCGGCTCCCATGGTTCCAGCACCGCCCAGTATAAGTATCTTTTTCATAGTGAAACTACCTCCTTAGTTTTCAATAGCGTATTGTCTTAAACCTCAAGGATCGCCACCTTCCGCCTTTCATCCATTTTTTGTCATATTGAGCCTGAGGAGCCATCCAGTTTGCGTGCAGTATGTCTTTGCAGCCAGATTCAGGTCTGCAAATCTAAAAATTGCGCGATTCTTTTAGATTCGTCAGGCAGTGATTCAGCCCATGGCTCATATCCAATAACTTTGATATCCAGCTTCCGTTTTCCCATTTCCTCGATTAAATTTCCCATAAAGAAAGATTTGCCGTCCATTAACTGATCACAATTCATTTTGACGGGATCCACAGCATTTCCTGCATGTATGGCTATGGCCATCTGTTTCATGTATTCAACCATATTCACTTTTTTGGTAACACCACAGGTCGGGCTATCATTCATTCCGATAACACCGCAGATGGTAAATCCTTCCCTAAGGTAGTCTTCCATTCTATCCACTACCTTAATAGCTTCTTTTCTACACAACCTGTTATAAGATGAAAGCGAGGCTTTCAGTAGAGGAATCAAGAGGGGGAACCACCCCGATACGGCTGCATTTGTGACTATGGGCAAGAATTTATCGAATTCTTTTCTGGCGGCACCGCCCCATCCGATGCATTCACAGCAAGGGAGCTGCACCATGTTTATATTGTTGTTCACAAAAATCTGGATCAATTCGGCTGACGGACCTTGCCTGAAAGCCACACCCGGCCCACGTGCATCAATGTTTAATAGGCAGTGATTCATAAAAACGATTTTTTTAATTCTGATATCTTGATATTGCATAACACACCTCCTGTTATTTCCGCTTACTAAATTGAAAACTTATTATTTCTTTTTACCCTTTTCACGGGCGGTCTTGACCCCGGCTTTTTGCCTGTCCCAGGTGGATGCTGTGATATGCTTGAGCTGTTCCTTGATAGGCCTGCCGCTGGCTCCTGTATGGGGTATCGTTTCAACGAACTCAATGTAGCGCGGTACCATGAAGTAGGCCATCCTCTCATCGCAAAAAGCGATTAACTCAGCCGGGTCTACACTGCGGCCTTCATGGCAGACAATGGCCAGCTTGACCTCCTCTCCCCATACTTCGGAGTAAGCGGCAACTGCGGCGCACTCCTTAATATCAGGATGGGACTCGATCACCTTCTCAACTTCGAGGGCTGAGATATTCTCATCTCCGCGCCGTATCATATCTTTATCCCTGCCGACGAAGAAGTAATAGCCGTTTTCATCCTGATAGGCCAGATCGCCACTGTGCCACCACAGGTTACGCCAGGCAGCCAGTGTTTTCTCGGGCATTTTGTAGTATCCCTCGAATATGGTATAAGGCTGCTTGGGGCGTAGCACGAGTTCGCCCGTAGCACCCCTTGCTACCTCACGGTCGTTGGCGTCGAAGAGCCGGGCCTCAAAATATCCACGCGGTTTGCCGAATGAGCCCGGAACGATGTCATTGTGAGTGCATACGATAGTGCAATCTCCCTCAGTAAGGCCGTAGGTATTAACCAGCTTCACGCCGAACCTTTTTTCAAAGGCAAGCTGGCTTTCGCGGCTTATATGGGCGGTGGAAAAAATCTGCATGGGATTATCGGCGTCATCGGGTTTCTCCGGAGCCATTAATAAAATCTTTACCACCACCTCGAACATGCCCGATACCGTGCAGTTGTATTTGCGTATATCCTCCCAGAAATCATCCGGGCTGAATCCCCTCGTCAGCACGAAATTACCACCGTAGAACATGGAACCGAGCACGATGCCGAACTGCGGCGCTTCATGGAAAAGCGGTATATAACAATAACCGCTCACCCTGTTTTTTATACCCATTACGCTGAGGTACTGGCTGGCCACAAAGAAACTCTGGTTGTGGGTGATCAGCACTCCTTTGGAAGGGCCTGTGGTGCCTGAGGTGAACATCAACGCCATGATGTCCTTATATGTGGCATCTACCTGCGGTGGACTGGATTTCGCCTCGAGCAGGCTATTGAACGGGACGGCTTCGATGCCTTTAAAAGGCCTGCCCTGGTAGTTTCCTGAGATTATGATCTTCTTTACGGATTTCAATGCCCCTTCTATTGAGGCGATCTCTTCAATAAAGCTGCTCGATATGACCAGAATTTCCGCATCGGAATAGTTGATCAGGTATTCCAGAATATTGCCCTTATGAAAGGGATTGAATGGAGCTTCAATGGCCCCGATCCTGGCCAGGCCGAACCAGGTAAAGATGAATTCGGGGCAGTTTTCCATCAGTATGGCGACGTGGTCACCCTTGCTGACACCCAGTCCGGCGAAACCGGCCGCAACAATACTTGCTGTATCGTTTACCTCACGGTAAGAATAGCTGCGCCCTTCAAAAATGAAATAGGGGCGGTTTTTATATTTGCGGGCTGCTTCTTCAAGCATATTGCCCAGAACATATTTTTCGCCGCTGATAAATTTCATTTACCCCTCCTCTGCCTGCAAAATTTGGCCGAAAAACTAAATGTCGTGTACAGAAAGTTGGGCCAGTATCAGCTTTGTCTGATCCCGGACATATTCCTCAAACGTAAAATGCTTTTTAATCAACCACCTGCGGAAAGCCCACATATCGCACAGCACAACGATATTGTGGGCAGTAAGCTTGGGATTTACGACCTTAAAAACACCTTGCCGGATGCCGCCCTCAAGCAGTTCTACAAAAATCTGTACCGTATATTCCTCTTGTGCCGTCAGATTTTTCATCTGTTGGGGCGTGAGGTTTTTAGATTCCTGATACCAGAACACTGTTATATCCTGGTATTCATCAACCCATTCAAGGTATTTTCTGATAACATAGACCAGTGCTTCTACAGGATCCATGCCGTTAATGATCTCTCGATGCTGTTCCAGCGTGCTTTTTATCAGAGACGTAGTGTATTCCTGGAAAAGCGAGAGAATATTTTCCTTGGATACTATATAGTGATAGAGGGTGGCGACGTTGATTTTGCACCGCACAGCGATATCCCTGACCGAGGTGTTGATATAGCCCCGCTTGATAAAAAGCGCGGCGGCAGCCTTCAATATCTGTCCCCTTCTTTCAGATGACTTGTTACGCCGACCCATAAAAGTTACCCTCGTTGCGCATATAAATAACCCGGAAAACAGCCTTAAACATCCCCCGCATATCTAATAAACCTGAATTATTACTAATAGTGAACCATATTTAAATATCAAACAAGCGCTTGATATATTTATATTTTAAAAGCTGGAGGGATGTTTGTCAATAGGCTGATGTAAAATTTCGGTATAGGACGTGGGAATTTTCCCATGGTAATGTTATACTGCCCAAATAAAAATCAGGACGAAAGAGTATAAGATGGCAAGAGCGGACGGGCGAGCTAACGACGAATTAAGGCCGGTGAAGATCACACTGGGATACCAGGCGTACCCCGAGGGATCGGCACTGATTGAGCTGGGCAATACTAAAGTGATATGCGCTGTGAGTGTTGAGGACAGGGTGCCCGGATTTTTAAAGGGGAACGGCAGCGGATGGGTCACCGCCGAATATGGCATGTTGCCCAGGGCTACACATACACGCACGCAGCGTAATCCGGAACGGCAGGCGGGCAGGTCGCAGGAGATACAGAGGCTGATAGGACGGAGCCTGCGCGCCGCGGTTGACCTGGATGCGCTGGGCGAGAGGACCTTCACGGTTGACTGCGATGTGCTGCAGGCGGACGGGGGCACACGCACGGCCAGCATCACAGGGGCATATGTTGCGCTCTATGTCGCTCTGCATAAACTCAAGAAGCAGGGTGTATATAAAAGTATGCCGGTCAAGTGCGCTGTGGCTGCTACCAGCGTGGGTGTAGTGGACAGGTTGAAAATGCTCGACCTCTGCTACGAAGAGGACTTCAGGGCGTCCGTCGATTTTAATGTGGTGATGACCGATAAGAGTGAGTTCGTGGAGCTGCAGGGCACAGCGGAGGGCAAGCCTTTTTCCAAGGATACTGTAGATACTTTGCTTGTGCTGGCTGATAAAGGCATCAAGCAGCTCTTTTTAGCTCAGAAAAAAGCGTTGATCGAGCTGGTTTAGGGCCGTACCTGGCCGCTGCCGATGATGCACCATTTGTAGCTGGTGATCTCTCTGAGGGCCATGGGGCCGCGGGCATGGAACTTCTGCGTGCTTATTCCTATCTCGGCGCCCATGCCGAACTGGGCGCCGTCGGTGAAGCGGGTGCTGGCATTGGCATAAACGCAGGCGGCATCGACTTCATTTAAAAAGCGCTCGATCGAATTCTTATCTTCAGTAATGATTGCTTCCGAGTGCCCCGAACCGTATCGGTCGATATGCGCCAGCGCTTCATCCAGGGAATTCACCACCTTTATGGCTCCGACGAGCGCCAGGAATTCCTTGCCCCAGTCCTCTACTACAGCGGGCTTGAGTTTCAGGCCGGGAACCGCCTTTAATATGTCCAGGGAAAGCTGATCGCAACGCATCTCCACGCCTGCTTTGGCCCATTCCTGCGCGACCATAGGCAGGTACTGCGCTGCGATGTCTTTGTGGACCAGCAGGCAATCGAGCGCATTGCAGACGGTGGGGCGCTGTACCTTGGCGTTGTAGGCGATGGCCGCCGCTTTTTTCAGGTCGGCAGTCTTATCTACGTACTGGTGGCAGACCCCTATGCCGCCGGCGACAACGGCCATGGCGGCGTTGTCCCGGACGAACCTAATCAGGTTTTCTCCGCCGCGGGGTATGACGAGGTCGATATATTGCTTCATCTTAAGCATATGGTCCACCAGGCTGCGGTCGGTGGACTCGATGAACTGCACACAGCCGGCGGGAAGCCCTGACTTATAGGCCGCTTCCTGCACTGTTCCGGCGAGCGCCAGATTGGAGCGATAGGCTTCCTTACCGCCGCGCAGGATGACGGAGTTTCCAGCTTTCAGGCAGAGCACGGAGATATCTACAGTAACATTGGGCCTGCTCTCATAGATGGCGCCGATAACACCCAGGGGGACACGCCGCTTGCTGAGAAGCAACCCGTTGGGTAATTTATGCTCCTCTATCACTTCACCCACGGGATCGGGTAATGAGACCACCGTCTTTACGTCCGCTGCAATACCTTTAATACGGCTGGAGTCAAGCATGAGCCGGTCGAGCATCGCCGCGCTCATACCGGAGGCCTCGGCTTCCTTATAGTCCTTCTCGTTATTGTGCAGGATAACATCTTCCTTATCCAGCAAGGCCTGCGCGATTGCCATCAGGGCATCGTTCTTTACATTTGCCGGTATGAAAGCCAGCTTTTTTGAAGCTGCTTTCGCCTGTTTGGCTTTTTCTTGAAGTTCACTGATGTCTGCTTCCATAGATAACCCCCTATCCCTTGAGCTGCAATAGCACCAGGTTATTGCGGTGTACCGCTTCATCACCGTATTCATAACCCAGGATGCCGGCTATTTTACTGGATTGCGTTCCCTTGATTTTCTGTAAATCGGCGGAGCTGTAGTTGGTTATTCCGCTGCCGAGCGGGTTTTTATCGGTATCGTAAAAATCGATCACATCCCCGCGGTTGAAATCACCCTCCACTTTCACTATTCCGGCGGGCAGCAGGCTTTTATTTTTCTTGAGCAGAGCCGTTACCGCGCCCTTATCCAGGATCAGCTTTCCCATACTGCACAGGCCGCTTAAAAGCCAGCGTTGCCTGCTCTCGAGTTTGCTATCGCGGGCAACGAAAAATGTGCCTGTACGTTTGCCTGTCGCTGCTCTAAGGATAACGTTGGGCTCCAGCCCGTGAGCAATAATAACGGAGACTCCGGAAGATGTAGCAAGCCTGGCGGCTTCGATTTTCGTTGCCATGCCGCCCGTACCCTGTGAGCTGCCGGCGCCGCCCGCGATCTCCTCGATCCTTTCGTCTATTTTTTCCACTACGGGTATCAGTTTTGCATCGGGATTCTGCTGGGGATCAGCGGAATAAAGACCTTTGACATCGGAGAGAATTATGAGAAGGTCGGCGTCAACGAGATTGGCCACCATGGCGGAAAGGTTATCGTTATCACCGAACTTCAGTTCACCCAGCTCATCGGTGCACACCACATCATTCTCATTCACTATGCAGACTACCTTGAGGTCGATAAGGGCCAGCAGTGTATTGCGGGCATTTAAATACTGCGCGCGGTCGGACAGGTCTGCCCTGGTGAGCAGCGCCTGGGCTACGGTAACGCCGTATTTTTTAAAGAGCTCGTCGTAAGTCAGCATCAATCTGCTCTGTCCTACGGAAGCCATTACCTGCTTGAAGGGGATGTCCTTGCGCCGGTTCTTCATGCCCAGCTTCTCACGGCCCGCCGCCACAGCGCCGGATGACACGATGATCAACTCGTGGCCTTCGGCGTGCAGGTAGGCAGCCTGACGGACCAGGTCTGCCATGACCTTGCCATCCAGCTTACCGGTGCCTCCCGTAAGCAGGTTGGTGCCGACCTTTATAACGATTCGGTTGTATTGCATATCGACTAAATTATATCACAGGGACGTTCATCGCCGAGGTAGACGGACCATGGCGCATGCGATAAACCGGGCAAGTTACTTTACAAGCATTCGATGCAGGGATATAATTTTAGCTTGTGTTTGCAGTCAATCAGGATTTGATGGGAATCCTCACCAAACTTACCCCTCTTTGCACATCAGCTGAAGATAAAGCCTATATCGTAGGCGGTTTTGTGCGTGACTGGCTGATGGGGCGTGATACGATGGACCTCGATATAGCTGTGAGCGGTGATTCACTGGCTATTGCGCAGGAAGCGGCTGAACTCGTGGATGGCAGATATGTGCTGCTCGACGAAGAAAACAGGGTGGGCAGGGTAGTTGTTGCAGGGGAATCACAACCATGGCATATTGACATAACGTCTTATTCGGGTAACATAGAACGTGACCTGCTCAGGCGTGATTTTACTATCAATGCCATGGCCATAGATCTGGCGGATTTCATAGCTGATTCAATGCAATTGCTGGACCCTGCGGGTGGTGAAGAGGATTTAAAGAGCGGGTTGCTGCGCCAGCTGAGCGAAAGGGTTTTCAATGAGGACCCCTCGCGCCTGATGCGCGCCGTAAGACTTGCGCGTGAGCTAAATTTGGAGATCGATCCCGTAACGGAGGATTCGATCCGTTTAAATAGCGTTCTTATCAGGCGGGTGCCCAGCGAAAAAGCAAGGGAAGAATTTCTCAAGCTGCTGGCACAACCTTACTCGGGCAATTCCATAAGGTATCTGGATGACCTGGGTCTGCTGTGCAAGATAATCCCGGAACTGGAAAGTATGAAAGGAAGTAAGCAGCCCCGTGAGCACTACTGGGATGTATTTGACCATTCCATCGAGACTATGGCATCGCTGGAATTTTTATTCCACGAAAGCGACTGGGTCTACGGTAGGAAAGACCTGCGCGCCGTAGCGCCGTGGTCTGAGGAAACTGAGCAGCATTTTGCGGAAGAGATTGCCGGTGGCAGCAGCAGGCGTACTTTGTTAAAACTGGGAGCTCTGCTGCATGATATCGCCAAGCCCAAAACAAGGGCGGTCCAGGAGAACGGGAGGATAAGGTTCATCGGGCATACCAAGGAAGGAGCGGCAATGGCTGCCGCCATTTTGGAAAGGCTAAGATTCAGCTCCAGGGAGATACACTACCTGGAGAAACTGGTTTATCACCATCTTCACCCTGCGCAGATGTCTCAGGAGGGAATGCCGACCAGCCGGGCTATTTACCGGTTTTTCAGGGATACCGAGGGAGCGGGGCTCGATGTAATATACCTTGCCCTGGCGGATTACCTCGCGGTTGCCGGGCCGAGGGTGGATGAAGACGAATGGCGCAGGCATATTGAGCTGGTAAAGTATATAATTAGTGTCCACGAGAAGCAGGAAAACGAAATTTTGCCTGTGAAACTGATTGATGGAAACGATATTATAGAAGAATTCAAGTTAAGCCCGGGCAAACAAATAGGTCAGATGCTGGCCATGATCAGGGAAGCGCAGGCAGCCGGTGAAATAATTACCAGGGAAGATGCTATCCGGATGGTCAGGAATTTATTGAATACTGGAGCCTGTTGCGCAGCCTGATTAAATACACGATGGGAGGTATTTTTTAATGCACAGATACAGGAGGAAAGTAGATAATTGAAAACGTCTAATATTTACTTAATGATATTTGTACTGGTGTTGTTCGCGATCGCCCTCTGGGCTATAGTTCCGCTGGACAGCGATCGCTTCGGCAGACAGGGCCTGACCCTGGGCCTGGATCTAAAGGGAGGAACCTATCTTGTCTACGAGGCGGACATTACCAAGAAAGATACCTCACAGACGATAGACGAGGCTATGACCGGTGTTGTGGGCAAGATCGAACGCCGCGCCAACGCCTTCGGCGTCAAAGAGCCGATCATTCAGCGGCAGGGAGAAAACCGCATACTGGTACAGCTGCCGGGCGAGAAAAATGTTGATGAAGCCAAGAAGCTCATCGGCCAGGTGGCGCTGCTCGTGTTCATGGAAACTACAAATGATGCGCAGGGCCAACCGATACGTGACACTGCAGGGAATATTCAGTGGACGCCTGCCAAAGCCACCGGAACCGATGGGGCGGAAAAGGAATTGACCGGCAAATACTTGAAGCCCAATTCCAAGGTTATGCTCAAGCAGGGTACCAATGAACCGGAAGTTGCCTTTGAATGGAATGATGAAGGAGCCGTGCTTTTCGAGCAGGTCACCAAGCGCAACCTGCAAAAGCCGCTGGGGATTTTCCTGGATAACCAGATGCTCTCGGCGCCCACCGTACAGTCGGTCATCAAGGCCAACGGTGTGATCACCGGTATGGCAATGCAGGAAGCGCAGAGCCTGGCTATCCAGCTTAATTCAGGCTCACTTGATCTACCGCTGAAAATTATCCAGGAACAGACGGTAGACGCCACGCTGGGAGCCGACTCTTTGCAGAAAAGCGTGGTTGCCGGCGCTATCGGTATACTGCTGATTATACTGTTCATGATCCTGTATTACAGGATGTCGGGAGTGGTTGCCACACTTGCACTCATCATCTACGGAGTGATACTGACGGCGATCTTTAAACTGGTGCCGGTAACTCTTACTCTCGCCGGTATTGCCGCAGGTATAGTATCAGTAGGTATGGCGGTCGATGCCAACATACTTATCTTCGAGCGCATGAAGGAGGAATTGAGAGCAGGGCGTACACTGGGCGCTGCCGTCGACGCCGGTTTCAACCGTGCCTGGCTGGCCATCCGTGACAGCAACGTGACTACATTTATCGCCTGCATCGTCCTTTACTGGTTCGGGGATACTTTCGGGGCATTTATGGTGAAGGGATTCGCACTTACACTGTTTATCGGTGTAGCGTTGAGCATGTTCACTGCCATTACGGTCAGCAGGGTATTCCTGATGGCGGCTGTAAGAATCGTGAAAAATTCATGGTTATACGGAGTCAAAGCATGATAGACATAGTGAATAAACGTAACTGGTTTTTCCTGATCTCACTTTGCCTTCTTATACCCGGGATCATCTCGATGATTGTATTCGGGTTCAGGCTGGGCATCGACTTCAGCAGCGGCACTATGATGACGTTGCGTTTCGGTACGACCGTCGACCAGGCTGCTCTGAGGCAGGAATTCAGCAATTTGGGGTATGGGGAAGCATCCATTCAAAAAACCAGTGAGGGTGATTACCTGGTGCGTATCAGGGAAATTGATACGGAGCAAAAAGAGGCTCTGATGGCCGGCTTGAAAAAAGACCTGAAAACAGAGGTTACGGTCAGGGATTATTACCTGGTATCACCTCTGGTAGCAAGTGAAGTGGCGCGTAACGCGGCCATTGCTGTGGGAGTAGCCTCATTATGCATGATACTCTACATAGCGTTTGCCTTCCGCCATATGCCGAATCCGTTTAGGTGGGGCGCCAGTGCTGTAATTGCGCTGCTGCATGATGTGCTGATTGTCATGGGCATCTTCTCCATACTGGGATGGGCTGTAGGCTACCAGGTGGATGCCATGTTCATCACGGCGATGCTGACCATTGTAGGCTACAGCATCAACAACACATGTGTTGTATATGACCGTATCCGGGAAAACGTGCGTAAAGGGATCAGCAGGGATTTCGCGGTGACCGTCAATGCCAGTATTCTGGAAACCATCGTTCGCTGTATTAATACCAGCCTGACCGTGATTCTGACCTGTCTGGCGATCTATCTGTTCGGCGGGGTAACTATACAGCAGTTTATCATGGCGCTGCTGGTCGGCGTCGTGGTTGGTATTTATGACTCTGTTTTCGTAGCCGGACCGTTGCTGGTACTCTGGGAAAGGGGTATGAAAACCAGTCCCAAAGCCGGTTAGTTTGATTACTCAAGAAAAAAAGGATTAGATATATCCAAGGGGGATTTATGGACAGGAACCTTTTTATTGGAATATGGGCGCTATTGATGATTCCCATGGCTACATTTTTAGGGATTTTCGGCATGATCGTGGGAGTCATAGTCATACTGTTTTTGGGTATGGGATCTAAAGAAGGGTAAACGGATACTTAACAACGGGCATTGATTCTGCAAGTTACATTCGATTTGAAAAAAGCGGGGCTCTGAGCCCCGCTTTTTATTGTGCGAAATTGATTTCAATTCTTTAATTTGTGTATATCGCGTATTACTTTTATATAGCTGTCGAAATCATGGGGTGAATAAGCAAGGGGAGGAGTACCCATGGCGTCAAGGATTTCGTTGTTACCCAGCATAACTTCGAAGGTCCCCATCACAGAGTAAGCCAGCGCGGAACGGTTATAGCCTCCTTCCAGGGTGAAAACCAGCTTGTCGGGGCAATAAGCATCCGAGATCGATTTGATTATCTTGGCCATTTTGGCAAACCCGGTGGTGGTGACGTTCATGTTGGAAATGCTGTCGGTCCAGTGCGAGTCATAGCCGGCCGAGACAAGGACTAAGTCCGGTTTAAAGCGTTGCGCTACAGGTATCAGTACTTCCTGAAACGCTCTCAAATATTCGGTATCGCCGAGTTCCGCTTCCAGGGGCACATTCACATTATAGCCCTCGCCGGCGCCTCTGCCGGTCTCCTCAGCGCTGCCGGTATATGGGTACCACGGGTATTCGTGTGTTGAAAAGTAAAGTACCTGCGGATCGGAATAAAATGCGTCCTGCGTTCCGTTGCCGTGGTGGACGTCGAAATCGATGATCAGAATGCGCTTGACATCATAGTTACCCAGCGCATATTTGGCGGCAATGGCGACGTTATTGAAAAGACAGAAGCCCATTTGATGTAAATGGGTCGCATGGTGGCCGGGTGGTCGGACCAGGGCGAAAGAGCCCGATACTTTTTTGTTCATCACTGCGTCGACTGTATTGAGAAGCCCGCCGGCGGCATAGAGAGCTGCTTCCCATGACCCATGCGAGACGTAGGTATCAGGATCGAGCCAGCCTCCTCCGCTGTCAATCTCCGCCTTAAGATTGTTTAGATACTCCCTGTCATGTATGGCTGCGATCTCATCAATAGTGGCGGTTCTGGGCTTGATCAGGGTGAGCTTTTCTGCAACCTTGAATTTATCGAGTATGCTCTTGATGGCTGTAAGTCTGTCCTTTCCCTCTACATGATCTTTCGTATCATGTTCCAGATAAATATCATCGTAAACATAGCCGACAGGCATTTTATTGAAGCCGCCTTTGCGAAGTTGAGTGGGAACAGATGTGGATAACATGATAACAGAGTATTATCATGGGGGCAATAAATAGGCCTTTGGAGTTTATCCATACTACGGTTGATTGGCGCATATGGATAGCATATAATCGGCGCAAAAAGGAGAGTTATTGTGGATAACCGCTTGGAACGGCTGATAAATCCGGAGGTCCTGGCAGAGGAAGCAAGAAAACTAATGGCTGAGAGGGATAAGGATTACGTAGGCATGATAGAAGCTTACAAGCACGGTGAATCGCCGGAGCTGGGCAAAGAAGTGCTGGATAGGATTGAATACGTAGATAGCAACCCCGATACTTATCTCAAGCAGTTGCCGCTTTACCTCGATGCTTTTGCCAGCGCCGTCTTCCAGATTATGGCGAGGAACAACCGTGAAATACTGGAAATTTTGGGAGGACCGGATAAATAGTACATATGTAATCAGGATGCAGTTGCCGGTTCAACCACGCCTGCATCGCGGAATTTATCAGGATAAGCCCTTCCGTTGTTAGCCACAATACGTAGTGATATACTTTAGAGCCCGGAATCAAATATGACGCTCGAGATCGCACAGGTTTACAGCCAGATCGAAGCCATGGCAGCCGACGTAAAAAGACGCCAGGCTGATTATAGACAAAAAATCGACCTTGCCCTGCAAACTGTCTCGGCCATATCCAGCAACCAGGAGCAACTTGAGCGGAAAATCCGGAATGCCAGGACGACATGGCTGGTGGCGGGATTAAAGGAAAAAGCCGGTATTCACCATCCTGTGAAATCCTGCCCGGATAATTATATCGTTGTTGCAAGTGATGGTTCTCACATAGATGTAGACCGACATCAGTCTGCCCATCTTTTCCTTTTGAACATCGGACTGGTACAACTGCAGTATGGCAGTTCTCCCGATGCCTGGTTCTCCAGTATACCCTCGCTATATTTCAAAGAAGACGAGATGTCGATCAGGTCACAGGACGGCAGGCAGGCACCCCTTGAAGGCCCGCTGCTGGGGATAAAGCGGGGAGTGGAGGAGTGCCGATTTTTGGCCGACCGAGTCGATGAAATTAAGACGAATTTGCCTGTGATTGCCCTGATCGACGGCTCACTGATCATGTGGGGGCTGGTAGGTCAGAGATATGATGATTTTGTAATCGATACGTTACTGATTAACGGTTTCCTGAAACAGCTGGATAGGTTCGCCGCTCTGAATCACCGGAATCCAACTGCCGTTGCCAGTTATATCAGTTTTCCACGCAGCACGGATGTAGTGAACGTGCTCAGAGTGCAGCTATGTCCTTACAATCCTATTGACTGCGACAGGTACTGCAAGGGCAGATTCGAGGGCAGAGAATGCGATAATGTGGGCGGGTTGCTGGACAGGGCGCTTTTTAATGAGTTGCTGTTCCATGGTGAACGCTCCGCAGTGTTCTATAGCAGTTCCACGATAGTTGAAAAGTACGGCTTTCATCGGGTTTGCTTTTTCTATGTGAAGCTTGATGAAGAGGTGGCCAGGGTGGAAATACCGCTCTGGGTAGCTGATAATGAAGGCCTGCTTGATCTGGTGCACTTTACTGTCGTGGATCAGTGTAACAAAGGTTTCGGTTATCCTGTGGCACTGAGCGAAGCGCATGAACAGGCGGTGGTTACCGGGGCCGACCGTGAGCAATTCTGGAGTCTAGTAGACAGGGTATTGAATGAAGATAATTTATCGTTGCAGCGTTCCTTAAAACAAACAAGTAAGAGGGTCAAATGGATTTAAAACAGAGAATTGCAGAAGTGGTGGAAACCAGCAATGCTGAATTCATGGCCCAGTGCTATAACCTGGAAGGAGCGCCGGCTCTGGGAAGTATGGTGAAAACCAAAAGCAAAGATTATGACATTTACGCAATTGTATATTCTTCGTCCACTCACGGTATCGATCCCAACCGTCGTATTATAGCCAGAGGGCAGAACGCCGGTTCGGAGGCCGATATTTATAAGGCTAATCCGCAGTTATCCAAGCTGTTAAGCACAGATTTCAGGGCTCTGATCGTGGGATACAATAAAGATAAAGCCATTCTTCAATATCTGCCGCCGTCGCCTGCTTCCATCTATGCGTTTGTGTACCCCTGCGATATGAACGAGGTCAGGGATTTTACGCAGTCACTGAATTTCTTGAGCTTGCTGACGGATGCCAGGCTGTCCGTCTCGCCCGATGAGGTAATTACTGCTTTTTTGCGCTATGCCGGCCAGTCGCACCCGTCGCCGAATGATTTTCTGGTAAAAGCGGGGAAAGAGATTGCATGGCTTTTGAGTAATGATATACGCAGACTGGATTCGATTTTAAAGAGGCTGCAGAAATGAGCACCGACAGTGATTTGGAAAAAAGGCATCTCGGTAAGGTAATATCAGGTTCATTGGCTCAGGGTGTCCATGTTAAACTGGACCCGGTCCGGTCAGTAGAAGATATTGCAGTAGGCCGCTACATAGCCATTTCGGGGCAGAAAAAGCGATTCTTTGGCATGATTACCGATGTCAGCCTGGAGGCGGTGGATCCCCGTGCTCTGATAATGCCGCCGGATATTTCCGATCCTTTTATCGCCAAGGTGGTATCGGGTACTACTACATACGGCAATATTAGCGTTTTGCCCATGCTCACCATAGGAAGCGACGTCGCCGGCACTATGGAAGGCCCGCAGCCGGCCAAGACTGTTCCCTCACATTTTTCTGAGGTTGAATTTGCTTCCGACGAAGATGTTAAGACGGTCTTTGGCGCGGAAGACAGGCAAAGGTTTTACATTGGGAATCCGCTTGATATGGAAACCAAAGTGTGCCTGAACATGGAAGAGCTGGTGAAGCGTTCCAATGGAGTTTTCGGAAAAAGCGGCACCGGTAAGACATTTCTTACACGTTTATTGCTTATCGGCATGCTGCAGAAGAGCAGGACTACCAGCCTGATTTTCGATATGCACAATGAATACGGGTGGGAGGGGACAAGCGAAAAAGACCATAAGGTCAAAGGATTGAAACAGCTTTTCCCCGGTAAAGTGGCGGTATTTTCCCTTGATGAGGACTATGACAAACGCAGAAAAGTTAAATCGGATTTTACGGTCAAAATCGGCTATAACGAAATCGAACCTGAAGACATTCAATTGCTCAAGTATATCCTCAACCTGACTGAAGCGTCCGTTCAGGCGATATACGAACTGGCCAAAGAATTCGGCGATGATAAATGGCTGGAATCCACATTTAACTTATTTGAGTCAGACAGTGCCGTCCTGATTGAAAAACTGAAAATTCACGAGAGCACGTGGAGAAACCTGCGCAGGGGATTAAGGATGCTGCAACGCTTTCCTTTCCTGGTTCGTCGCGCTCCGGAAGATACGGTCAAGAAGATACTGGATTATATTAGCAGCGGTAAGAGCGTTGTGCTCCAATTCGGGGGTTATGATGACCTAACGGCATATGTATTGGTTGCCAACCTTCTCACCCGGCGTATCTACAACCTCTACAGGGAAAGAGTGGATATTGCCACTTCAGCGGACACTAAAAAACCGGACCAGCTTGTGATCACAATCGAAGAAGCGCATCGCTTTCTAAATCCTGATATTGCCGCCCAGACAACATTCGGTAAAATTGCCCGTGAGATGAGGAAATATAATGTGACCATGCTTGTCATAGACCAGCGACCGAGCGGTATTGACGAGGAAGTCATGTCGCAGATCGGTACCAAGATAACCTGTCTCCTTGATAACGAGAAGGATGTGGATGCTGTTTTAACCGGCGTAGCGGGCAAGAGCGAACTGAAATCGGTGCTATCCAAACTCGAATCCAAGCAACAGGCGCTCATTTTTGGTCACGCTTTACCCATGCCGGTTGTAGTCAGGGTAAGGGAATACGGGTCGGCGGACTCGTATAAGGAACTGGGACCTCTGAACTCGGGCGAAAGCGGAAAGAAAGACCAGCTTGATGACCTCTGGAATTAGATAGATTTCAGATCAGGATTTCGGTTGAGGACCCCTGCCGATGAACATTTTCCCCTTAAAATAAAGTTGATAAATCTGTGGAAATACCTTTTTCCACTCGTCCTCACCTTTGAATTTTCTGATACTCAGGCTGTATAACTTGATATTGTGGGGGATAATTGTAGATTTATCTGCACAGGGCATCAGCTTGATGCAGGGAAATTCAGCGCAATCCGAGCAGAAGTCCACCCCTTTTTCTCTGGAACAAATATAAGTCAGGCATTGTTCTCCAATGTGCAGGCAGTTACCTTCTATAGCACGGCATCCCGGGCAGCCTACTTTATCAGCCGGGACCGTAACATTATCCGAAAGGAGATGCATCATCTCAGAAAGTTTCTTTTTTAAATTTTCATCGCCGATGGCCTTGTGCTGCGAACACATGCTGCAGTCCAGCCCGCAGGGAGCCTCAAGTGCATTCTTATCAATCATATCGATTCTCCTCCCGGATAAATTGTATTTGGTTTTAAATATTGATTAGCGCTCAATAGTAACGGGATTCAGGCGCGGGACACCCAGCGGATCGATTTCGAAATTATGCACATTCGATTTAATAAGCATGTAATTCTTGCTGAACCAGAGCGGCATTATGGGAGCAGCATCGACAACCAGCTGTTCCGCCTGCTGATATAGTTTAATCCTTTTTTCGTAGTTCTTCTCCACAGCCGCCTGATCCAGTAATGTATCCAGCTGTTTATCGGAAAAGTGGCTGTAATTATATTCGGTATCTGAATAAAAAAGTGTGTAAAGGAAATTTTGAGGATCAGGATAATCGGCAATCCATCCCAGTGTATATAGCTCGTCGGCTTCTTCTCTGAGGTTGTAATGAAAGGCGCTTGATTCGAGCAGCCTCACGGAGACATTCGCACCGAGGTTCTGTTTCCAGCAGAGGATCACAGCGCCAAGATAGTCTTCAACGTCAATGCCTCCCCAACCGGGTACCGTGACTGTAATGGGCGGCAGATTGGCTGCTGATCCGTACTTTGATTTTGCCAATAACTCCCTGGCTTTTTCCAGATTATAATCAAGGCCCTTTGTATCTTTACTGTATCCCGGCATACCGGGCGGAATAATCCCGCTGGCTTTGGCTACCATATCCTTTTGGGTTAATTTTATTATCCGTTCCTTATCTACAGCATAGCAGAAGGCCTGGCGTACAAGCGGATCATCAAACGGCGGTTTGCTCGTATTAAACCCGATATATTGCAGGCTGAATTCGGGAAACACATGCAATTGATCGTAGAACGGTCCGGCTTCGTCGGTCGCACGGTCAATGTAGGTTTTGGAAACTTCGACTACGTCAATTTTATCCCTTTCATATAGCGACATGGGAATGCCGGCTAGAATGTAAAAAGCAACGTTAATAGTGGCTTTCTGCCCATAATAGTATTGGTTTGGCGAGAGTAATATCAGCGCACCTTCATTCCATTTGCTAAGCTTCAAAGGTCCCGTACCGTTGGGATTACGCCACCAGTTTCTTCCCGATTCGGTGTTCTTTTTATCTACTACGAAGGCTGTCGGATAGGCCAGCTTGGAAAGGAAATATGCTTTGGGCGCATCAATTTTTAGGGTCAGGGTGGAATCGTCAATTATTTGCACGCCGCTAATCTGTGCAGTCTTTCCCTCAAGCACATCTTTCACTCCCACGATATCGCTTAAGTAGATCGACGCTGTTTGGGAGCCGGTCTGAGGATTGCAGGCACGTTCCAGGGAGTACTTGATATCGGCGGAAGTAACCTTTTTACCATCATGAAATTTAGCATTCTGGCGCAGGTAAAATGTGTAAGTCGTGCCGTCTTCACTGACCTCCCATTTCTCGGCTATGTCAGGCACAGGCTTGAGTTCAGAATCAAATTTTACCAGCCCGCTGAAGATTTGCATCACGTATGTGTGTGATGACATCTCACTGGAGATAGCCGGATCGAGCGTAAGAGGTCCGCTGTCCCAGAAGCGAAGAGTTCCTTCGACATTGATGCTCGAGTCCAGCGATTGTACTGCAGTTCGCAGTGGACTGCATCCGGCTATGAGGGCAACAATCACTGCAGTCACTATGAGCAGGTTTACCCAATTGAAGAGTTTATTTTTTTGCATAGGACAACCTCAAATTAAGTTCCTTGATTTTAAGCTCAGGAAATTATGATCATTTACGATTATGTGATCGAGAACGGGCATGCCGAGTAGTTCCCCGGCTTCATAAAGCCTTTTGGTTAAGCTGATATCTTCAACCGACGGCTCCAGGTCGCCGGAAGGGTGATTGTGGATGAAAATGACTGATGCGGCAAGGGAAGATATGGCGTATTTAAAGACTTCGCGTGGATGGACTATGCTGCTATCAAGATTTCCTACAGATACAGGCCCTTTGCCGATGACTCTATTCCTGGTATCAAGGCAGATAATGTAGAAGTACTCTTTTTTCTTGCCTTTCAGCTCTTTCTGCACTGATTTGACTGCTTCCTGGGGTGAGGAAATTTTATCCCCTCCTGTTTGATAGTCCGGATCTTCCGCTCTCCGGCCCAGTTCAAAGGCTGCTTTTATCTGTGCAGCCTTGGCCATGCCGATTCCTTTTATTGCGCACAGCTCTCTGAGCGAAGCCGAAGCTATGTTTTGCACATTGCCGAAATGATTTAAGAGTTTTTGAGCAGTCAGCATAACAGATTCACCTTTAGTACCCCTGCCCAGGATGAGAGCCAGTATCTCGGTAGTAGAGAGCGCTTCAGCCCCGTGTTTTGTCAGCCTCTCCCGGGGCCTTTCAGAGCTGGGTAAATCGCGGATGGTAAAAGATTTTTGCATATTTATTAAGCGTTAATAAGTAATAGGTCTGAAGCTAATTGATGTGAGTCAGTCAGTCCTGTTAGGGCAACACAGTTATATACCGTTGTTTCCCCGGCTGTATCATGTAATGAGTCTGCCATCATAAATTCTATCCACGCTTCATCCAGTCCGTTCAGGTCGAATCCATATATTTTGATCAAAGCTTCATCCATCGTATTGCCATCTTTGAGCAAGAGCAATAGCTGATTGATATTATCCTTGCTGTACTTATTGATGAGGAATTCTATTACGCTCTGGCTTTGAGCATAGGCATAGTAAGCTTCCTCGGCGTCTGCTGAGAATGGGCTTGAAAGTGAACGCAGGGTTGAAATTCTGCCAATCTCTATGGCTTTAACGAGAGCATCCCTGTCTTCCTGGCTCTGCTGCCCCTCTGCATGCATGGCAAGGCCTTCGTCAAGCCAGGGAGGCAGGTCAGCTCCATAAGGGCTGAAAGTGATTTGATGAGTGACTAAGTGCCCTAACTCATGCGCCACGGCTTTTTTACCCCATTCCAAATTGGAAGGAGCTATCCCGATCGAAATAATATTAAATCCGGCATATGCCACGCCGCCGGTCCATTCCTCGGGGGCAACCAGTGAGCCTCGAAGATCCTTGTAATTAGCATAGATGTAAAAGCTAACCGGATTTTCCAGCGTGGCGCCCGTGTCCTGAGCCAGCCTGGACAATGCATCCTGAGATGCTTTGAGCAGCTCATCTGCGAAAGACCGGTTACCCTGGTACCAGTAAATATTTACTTTGTCACGGGCAACTTTCTGCCACTTGTAGCGCGTATCTTCGAATGTTAATTTCTCTTCAGGTGTTTCCAGCTTTTTACCCAGGCTGTTCTCGATAATCCACCGGTAGGTCACGGTGGCGCCAGGCGGCAGGCTGCCCTTTCTCATATCCCATGTCCAGATGGCTGATACTGCCTTTTCCCGCGTAAACTCGGGCCATGCTTCAGCAAAAACCGGAGCATAGGTCATTTTGTCCACTTCATACAGCAAACGGACACGCGTAATGGGGGTGGAGCTTTCTGCTTTGATGTTAAATGTTAGTGAATTTGGGTAATCGATCTTGGTAGTGGAATTCAGTATTTTTATCTCATCAAGGGCAAACACATTGGACGGAACTAGAAATAAGACTATAAGTGCCGTTATTATTAGCAGCTTATTCATGATTTTTCATCTCCAACTTTCGAGCGCAGATAAGCATTAATAAACTCATCAATTTCGCCATCCAGAACAGCGGCGGTATTACTTGTTTCATACTCCGTTCTGTGATCCTTGACCATTTTATATGGATGTAATACATAGCTGCGGATCTGGTTACCCCATCCCGCGTCAATTCTTTTCCCTTTTATTTTGGCTCTTTCCGCCTCCCTCTTTTCTATGTCCAGTTCGAGTAACCGAGCATATAATACTCTCAGCGCGCTTTCCTTATTCTGATGCTGCGAACGTTCGCTCTGGCAGGTGACAATAAGTCCTGTCGGAATATGAGTTATTCTAACAGCGCTGCTGGTCTTCTGCATATGCTGACCCCCGGGTCCGCTTGATCTGAACGTATCTATTTTAATATCATCCGAACTTATCTGAAGGTCGGATTTTGCCTCAGCCTCCGGAAGAACTTCAATCAATGCAAAAGATGTATGGCGTGCATGGTCTGCATCAAAAGGCGAGAGCCGCACAAGTCTGTGTACGCCATGTTCTGATTTAAGATTACCGTAGGCGAAATTGCCCTTGATTTCTATCATAGCGCTTTTTATTCCGGCTTCATCTCCTGGTGATACATCCAATACATCTGCATGATATTTTCGCCTTTCCGCCCATCTCAAATACATTCTCATCAGCATCTGTGCCCAGTCCTGTGACTCTGTCCCTCCGGCGCCCGCGTGCAGGGCGAGAATGGCATCTCTGGAATCGTAAAGCCCATCGAGCAGCAGCTGAATTTCAAGGTCGTCAAATTGTCTTGCAAGGGCATTGATCTCATTTTGAACTTCTTCTTTTAAGGACCCATCATTTTCCACAATTGCCAGTGAGATTACATCATCAATATCTGTAATCTTCTTTTCTATCGTCCGCCAGAGAGTTATGGAGTCTTTGAGTGCGCCAATTTGACACATCACTGACTGAGCTTTCTGTGTATCAGACCAGAAATCGGTATTGGATGTTTCTGCCTCCAACCGACTTAATTCATTTTCTTTCTGGGCTATATCAAAGATGCTCCATTATTTCAGTAATGCGGCGCCGAAGCTCATCAATTCTGATTTTTTCTTCTTGCATTGGTTTTCCTTTATATTATTGATTAAGAATAGAACTAAATTTTCAGTGAAAGGTTGCTTAACCTGTCATTTGCTGCCAGGTGTGCCAGTCGCGTGGGTTCGGGTAGTCGAAAACCGTGGCAGCATTGTGTAACGTATGATGTAGCGGATGACAGATCAATTTTATGCCCGATTGAAATGTATAATGGTTTGATCCCCGGCCTTGTTCTTAAAACCGCACCTATGATTTCCCCATCGGAGTACAGGTATGAAAAAGCCTTGGCATCAAAAGGAACTTCGTCGTGTGTACCAATTAATCTGGATTTGGCGCAACCGATAGTTGGTATATTCAAAAATAGACCTAAATGTGAGGCGATGCCCATACGTCTGGGGTGAGCAATTCCCTGACCATCCACAATCACTATATCCGGTATGTATTTTAATTTTCTGAAAGCTTGCAGGACCAGGGGGGCTTCTCTGAAAGAAAGCAGTCCGGGAATATAGGGAAAAACAATCTCTCCCTCTGCTACTTTTATATCGATAAGGTCCATCGAAGGGTATGCAAGTATCGTTACCGCGGCCCTTCCATAATTGCTCAAACGGGAAATAGAGACATCTACACCGGCGATTAGCCTTGGTTTAATTCCGCAGTATTCACGTATCACACTGGAAGCTAATTTTATTTGAATTCCGCGGGCTTCATCCGTGCTCAGTTTCCAAGGATGTAGTGCTTGAACTTTCATAAAGCTGATTATAATTGCTGGGCACCTTATATTACAAATAATCTATAAAGTTTACATTGGCTTTAATTCAAGGTAATATTTTCGTCAACAATGTTTGCAGGTGATCAGAATGCAGCTATCTAAAAGGCTTGAGAAGAAAGCCAGGGAGATGGGAGCCGCCTATTTCGGTATAGCTGATCTCGCCCTGGTGCTGGGCAATTCTATTACTCCGCACGAGCAAAAAGTCATTGCTGAATTTACCAGGGCTATTTCTATAGGAGTGCCACTTTCGAGCTCTATAGTGGATGGTATTACTGCCCAATCGGATATTTACGCCATGAAGAACTATTACTTTCATGTTTATGAGATCACAAATCCGCACATAAATGAGATAACTCTTTGTATGACCCGTATTATTGAAGACGATGGTTTCAAAGCAGTACCTATTCCCTCCAGTCATACGATAGATACCGATAAACTTTATGGATTTTTTTCGCATAAAATGGCTGCCAGCCTGGCAGGTCTGGGTTGGGTCGGTAAAAGCTGCCTGTTAATTACTCCCGATAGAGGCCCACGTGTAAGATGGGGTACGATACTCACCGATGCGCCTCTTGTTCCGGATAAACCATTCTCAGGCAAAGGGTGTGGCGGGTGTAAAATATGTGTTGAAGCTTGCCCGGCCCGGGCTTTTACAGGGAATCCATTCAAATCCACAGAGGCTAGAGAAATTAGAATGGATGCTGAAAAATGTTTTAAATATCTCAACGATGAAAGGAAAAAAGGTGTGGGGGTCCCGGTCTGTGGAATGTGCGTCAATATCTGTCCGTTTGGTCAAAAAAAGAAACAGGTTAGGTAGGATCTGATGGGAGTGGTAATAGTGACAGATACGGTGTCTTGTTTACCGGATGAGATCATGCATAGGTACGATGTTATTGTGGTCCCGCTGGAAATAGTACACCGGGGTAAGATATTCCGTGATGGTATAGACATTACCTCTGCGCAGTTTTATGAAATACTAGCAACGTCCAAGGAACTGCCATCAACATCGGCTCCGCCGCCTGAAGTGTTTAAGGAAATCTATGACAGGCTGACCAAGCAAGGTCACGACATCCTTGTTATTTGCCCTTCCACCAAGCTTACTCATGTTTATGAATCTGCTTTGATCGCCGCTAATATGATGAAAGAGATTCACCCTGGAATTAAACTCCATGTAATGGATTCAGGTACCGCAGCCGGCGCACAGGGTCTTGTAGTTTATGCCGCGGCTGCAGCAGCTTTCTCCGGCGATGACTTGAGCACCGTCCTTGCCCTGGCCCAAGAAGCTATGCGCGGAGTTCATGTTATTGTTTGCCTTGATACCCTGGATTACCTTGCCCGAAGTGGAAGGGTGCCGTCTTTAATTGCTAAAGCAAACACATTTCTAAAGATCAAACCGATCATTGAATTATTACCGTTGGGGAAAGGTGTCGTACCTGTAAGCAGGGTACGTACGCGGCTGCGGGCAATAGACAAAGTGATAGAAATACTGCGTAAAAGGTCGGGGGGCAATGCCCTGAAAGTCATTGTTCAGCATACTAATGCTGAGCAGGATGCGAATATGCTGGCAAAGCGAATCCAGTCAGAATTAATGTGCAACGAGCTGTATATCAAGGATTTCACTCCGGTAATGGGAGTACATACGGGACCGGGATTGCTCGGTGTATCATTTTGCCTGGACAAAAATATCAGAATTGAAAAATGAGTGGATTGGTTTTAAAATGGCATTTGAAAAGATAGTTATCTTAACCAAATTTCCATAAATAGAGCGGAGTAGAAAAATGAGCTCAAAAAGTAATTTGTATTTTGTTCTCTCGATCTTGATAATTGCCGTTGCATTGACAGGAATGCTGGGATGTAAAACTGAGTCTGTGGACAATAAGCCCGATACAACTAAAATCAGCGAGGTGGCTTTAACAACGGCTGTGGATAACGATTCCAAACCTACAGATCCTGTAAAAACCGTATTTAGCACCAATACTCCAGCCATATACTGCTCATTTAAGTTGTCCGACATATCCCCGGAAGCCATGATAAAAGTAAGCTGGATTTACATAGGTGGAGAGAATCCGAACTTGCAGAATGCAATCATAGACGAGACTTATTCCATAGCCAGTGGTGGTAGCACTAGCTACTATCTGGCTATCTATGTAGATAAGCCGGCCAGCGGATGGTATAAGGGGGACTACAAGGTTGTTCTCTCTGTCAACAATGTTGATAAAGCGACTGCCCCGTTCAAAATAGAGTGATTCTGCCTGACAGGCATTCATCCAATTCTAAGTTTGGCGAATCAGTACAGTTTAACTCATTTAATCCTCTAATTTTTCCTAATTATTTGTTAATAATTACTATAAATTAGGCTTTGTCATTGTTGACAGGTATATATGCTTCATGCATAATAACGACAAAAATGAAGGAAAAGGACTAAACTGGAGCTATGGTAAAAATCAGGTTGCGTAGAGTAGGTGCCAAAAACAGGCCGATGTACCGTGTCGTTGTTACTGATAGTCGGTCACCCCGTGACGGCGCCTTTATAGAAGTTATTGGAAACTACAATTCTCTGGCGGATCCGGAGACTATAAATATTAATCAGGAAAAGGCAATACATTGGCTGGAGAAAGGCGCACAGCCAACGGAAACTGTATTCAGATTGCTGTCAAAAACCGGGGTAATAGGAAAATTTCAGGAAACGCATCCTTCCTATAAGATTAAAACACCTAAGCAGAAGACTTCTCAGAAAAAGAAAAAGAAGTCCAAATCTAGTACTGAGGTGAAGTCATAATGAAGGAGTTAGTCGAGTACATTGCCAGATCCATTGTCAGCGCGCCTAATGATGTTAAGGTAACTGAGGAGACTGACTCAGGGGGCGTGGTTATCAAGCTGGAAGTCAATGCGGAGGATAAGGGCAGGGTGATTGGCAAACAGGGCAGAGTTGCAGAGGCGATGAGGACTCTACTGCGTGTAGTTGCCACAAAAGAAGGCACAAGAGTTCGCCTGGAAATCATTTAACAACGGCTAATCGACAATAAAATAAATAAGCCAGCATCGATGGTGTAATCGATACTGGCTTTTGTGTTTCTGTAAGTATTTATATTGTGTTTGGCCCGCTTGGCCTGTATCCGGGTGCCCTGCGGCGTTTCTCGACAACCCGCAGGCGTGCAAGCGACCGTCTTAACGCTGCTTCTGCCCTTGTCTGATCAACTTCGGGTGTCAGGTTCTTCAGGCGTTCCTCAGCTCGCCGCTTGGCCTCTGCCGCTCGTTCAAGATCGATTTCGTCACTGCGCTCACAGGCATCAGCCAGTACAATAACCTTGTCCGGCCGGACTTCGAGGAAACCGCCGGCGATTACCATGTATATCTCATCACCGTCCTTACGGATAACAAGCTCACCGGGTGCAAGCATGGTGATCAGAGGAGCGTGCTTTGGCAGTATTGTCATCTGCCCGCTCACGCCTTCAGCGATGACCGCAGTTACATCCTCTGAGAAGACCTGGCGCTCGGCTGTGACAATCTCTAAATTAACAGTCGGCATAATTAAGCCCCCAATTTCTTAGCTTTCTCGGCGGCCTCTTCAATAGTTCCAACCATGAGGAATGCGGATTCAGGCAGGTGATCCCACTTACCTTGTAGTATTTCGTTAAACCCTTTGACTGTTTCTTTAGTAGATACGTATTTACCCGGAATACCGGTAAAGGGTTCAGCTACAAACATGGGTTGGGAGAGGAATCTCTGAATGCGGCGGGCACGGTTAACTGTGATCTTATCTTCCTCAGAGAGCTCTTCCATGCCGAGAATGGCGATAACATCCTGCAGGTCCTTGTAACGCTGTAAAACTTTCTGTACACCGCGGGCTGCCTGGTAATGGTCTTCGCCCACTACGTTCGGGTCAAGGATGCGCGATGTTGAGGACAAAGGATCAACCGCGGGGTAAATGCCCAGAGCGGCAATTGAGCGTTCCAGCGATACGACACCATCCAGGTGGCCGAAGGTTGTTACGATGCCGGGATCGGTATAGTCATCAGCAGGTACATAAATAGCCTGGAACGAAGTAATCGATCCTTTTTTGGTCGATGTGATGCGGTCTTCCATTTCAGCTACGTCTGTGCCCAGGGTAGGCTGGTAACCCACCGCTGAAGGCATGCGTCCCAGGAGCGCTGAAACTTCCATATTGGCCAGGATGTGACGGTAAATATTATCTACGAACAGAAGGACGTCCAGGCCTTCTGAATCACGGAAATACTCTGCAAAGGTTACTCCTGTAAGCGCGACACGTGCGCGGACTCCGGGCGGTTCATTCATTTGACCGAATACCATGATGGTCTTATCTATAACACCGGACTCTTTCATTTCACGCCACAGGTCATTGCCTTCCCTTGACCTCTCGCCGACACCGGCGAATACGGAAAAGCCACCGTGCGCAGTTGCGATATTATGGATAAGCTCCTGGATGATAACTGTTTTGCCAACGCCGGCACCACCGTATGCACCGATTTTACCACCCCTGGTGAAGGGCGTGATAAGATCGATGACTTTGATGCCTGTTTCCAGCATCTGAATGGTAGTTTCCTGCTCCTCTAGCGTGGGAGGGTCGCGATGAATAGGTAGTCTGTCTTTGGATTTGACTTCGCCGAGTTTATCCAGAGGATCACCGAAGACGTTAAATAGCCTGCCTAGTGTCATCTTTCCGACGGGCACGGATATGGCAGCGCCGGTATCCACCGCCTCGGCGCCTCTTTCAAGTCCCTCGGTAGGGCACATGGCCAGACAGCGTACCCAGTTATTACCGATGTGCTGTACTGTTTCCAGTACTATTTTTTGTCCGTCCTGATTAATTTCAAGGGCGTTATAAATCGCAGGCAGTTCTTCCTGAGGGAATTCGACATCAACTACCGTGCCGATGATCTGTATTACTTTACCTTTTGCCAAATTGCACCTCCTATTTGAGACCTTCAACGCCTGCAACGATATCGAGCAATTCCTTGGTGATCATTTCCTGACGTGCCTTATTAAGCGTAAGTGTTAGCTCGGCTATAACATCATAAGCGTTATCTGTAGCATTGCGCATTGCCATCATACGTGCTGATTGTTCACTGGCAACTGCCTCGAGTACAGCATGATACACCTGCATTTCGACAAATCTTGGCAAGAGATCGTCGAGAACCTGTGCAGCGTTGGGTTCGAAAATATATTCAGGGCTGACGGTCTTGGGTAGCACCGCCGGCTCCACCGGCAGTATGGGTTGAAGCGTAGGTTTCTGACTCATTAAATTAATGAATTTAGAATACGATACGTATACACGGTCGATTAAACCATTCACATAATCGTCAATAATTATATGTGATATGGCCATAGTATCCGCCATCTTGGGGCGATCACCGAGTTTAATAAACTCAGCGCGTATTTCACGCATTGAGCGCCGCATAAAATCACGGCCCTTTGTTCCCACTGTTATCACTGAGACCGGCACTTCGCTCTGTAATATGAAATTGCCGGTGAGCCTGTTCAGGTTAGTATTGAGCCCGCCGCAAAGACCCCTATCCGAAGTGATGTGGATAATGCCGATCTTTTTAACAGGGCGCATTAACAGCAGGGGGTGTGTTGCTCCGCCAGCCGCGGCTTGCGCGGACAGGTCGGCAATGACCTGGGTGATCTTGTCGCTATAAGGCCTGCCAGCTATGGCCATATCCTGTGCCTTTTTCATCTTGGCAGTGGCGATCATCTCCATGGCACGGGTTATTTTGGCTGTGCTCTGGACACTTCGTATTCGGCGTCTAAGTACTTTCGGACTTACCATTTAATTGCCTCAATAAGCAGAGCTCTGTTTAAATTCTGCTATAGCCTTCTTGAGTTCTGCTTCGGTTTCAGGTTTCAACTGCTTATCAGCAGCAATCTTTTTGCCGATTTCAGGATGGTTATTTGCCATAAATTTGTAGAATGCATTTTCAAAGGCGGAAACTTTCTCCACCGGGACGTCGTCTATGAAACCGTTGGTGACTGCAAACAGTATCATGACCTCGTTCTCGAGAGACAATGGCACATATTGGGGTTGTTTTAGAATCTCAGTCATACGTTTGCCGCGTTCCAACTGTGCCAGGGTTGCTTTATCTAGGTCAGAGGCGCCGAATTGTGCGAAAGTGGCAAGCTCGGCGTATTGCGCCATATCCAGCCTGAGTTTACCGGCAACCTGCCTCATAGCCTTGGTTTGCGCATTGCCGCCTACACGGGACACTGAAAGGCCGACATTAAGTGCGGGACGTATGCCGGCATTGAACATATCGGTCTCAAGGAGGATCTGCCCGTCCGTAATTGATATCACGTTGGTAGGAATATAAGCAGACATATCGCTGGCCTGAATTTCGATGATGGGAAGGGCTGTCAGTGATCCGCCGCCCAATTCCGCAGAGAGCTTGGCGGCACGTTCCAACAACCTGCTGTGGAGATAAAATACATCACCGGGATAAGCTTCACGGCCGGGTGGACGTCTAAGGATCAGGGATACCTGGCGATATGCCCAGGCGTGTTTGGAAAGGTCATCGTAAATTATCAGTGCATCCTTGCCCTGCTCCATGAATTCCTCGCCAATGGCGCAACCCGAATAAGCTGAAAGATATTGCATGGCTGCGGGATCGGAAGAGTTGGCAACAACGACCACGGTATGTTCCATAGCGCCGTATTTCCTCAGGATTTCGATGACATTGGCAACTTTAGCCGTCTTCTGACCTATGGCAACATAAATACAGATAAGGTCTTTGCCTTTTTGAGCAATGATCGTGTCAATCGCAATAGCTGATTTGCCGATAGAGCGGTCACCGATGATCAGTTCGCGCTGCCCTCGACCGATAGGAACCAGGGCGTCCACACATTTGATGCCTGTATGAACAGAAACATTTACGGGCTGCCTGTCGACGACGTTGGGGGCGATACGCTCAACAGGCCGTGTTTTGGTGGTTTTGATCGGGCCCATCCCATCAAGTGGCTGACCGAGGGTGTTAACTACACGGCCAATAAGCTCGTTTCCAACCGGTACTTCGACTACACGGCCGGTGCAGTGCACCTCGTCGCCTTCCTTGATAAGGCTGTAGTCACCCAGAATAACCGAGGCGACATTGTCTTCTTCCAGGTTTAAGGCCAGTCCCATGACACCATTCGGGAAGGCGAGCAATTCATTGTTTTTTGCTTTACGCAATCCCTGGATGCGGGCAACTCCGTCGCCAACCTCCACCACGGTTCCAACGTCTACCATGGTGGCAGTTGCACCGAAGTGCTCAATTTGTTCTTTTATTACTGATACTATATCTTTTTCTTGGGCTTTCAATCTGCTCACCCCCTTAAAAGGTTGTTTATTTCGTTGCTTCTACCAGGTCTTTCCTTAACAGGTCAAGCTTATTGCGGACACTGCCGTCAATGAGTGTGTCTTCTATGCGCGCGACCATGCCGCCGAGTATGGAGGAATCGACCTGGAGTTTAATTGTTACTTTCTTTCCGGTAATCTTTTCAAGCTGACCTGCTATTTTTTGTTTTTCTGCGTCATTAACAGGAACCGCCGTTGTCACCGTGGCGTGTTTGATACCTCGGAAATTATCAACAACTTTATCGTATTCATCGGATATTTGTTCAATGTTCTTCAATTTACCCTTGGAAATCAACAGGTAGCACAAGTTGAGAACAAGGTCGTTGGTCTTAACCAGTTTTTGATTGATTAACTCCGCTTTCAGATTGAAAGGTACTTTGGGATTGTCAATCAGGTCCGCGATTTGACGGTCATGCATCAATTCCGCGATTCTGCGAAGTTCTTTTTTCCACTCGTCCAGGTTATTCTTAGCTTGAGCAATCTCAAAGATTGCCTGTGCATATCGCCTGGCTGAAATTGTTGAAATCATTTGTTTATTAGTCCTGCTTAATTTTGTTTAAAGGTTTTACTTTCTTCCAGAACGTCGTCTATCAGCTTGCGATGCTTTTTAGCATCGACTGATTCTTTGATGACTTTTTCTGCGGCAAGTACGGTCAGGTTGGCAAACTCGGTGCGCAGATCCGCAATGGATTTATCACGTTCGAGTTTTATTTCATCCTTGGCTTTATTGATTATGATGTCTGCCTCTTTGCGCGCTCCGTCTTTGGCCTCTTCCTTTATTTTGTCGGCGATCTGCGAGGCCTGGGCAATGATAACCTGCCCCTCTTTGCGGGCGGCTTCGATGGCAGCTTTTATCTGCTCTTCGCTGCGGCTTGTCTGTTCCTTAATTTTCTCCGCCTGTTCCAGACTTTCCTTTATCTTAGCCTGTCTCTCATCAAGCATTTTGAGAATTGGCTTATACAGGACCGCCGTGAGAAGGCCGAACAAAATGAGGAAATTGATCAGAAAAGCAACCAGCAGTTGTGGATTTATGCCGATACTTTCCATATTTACCTCAAACTTATAATCCTTTATTTTCCCGCTTGCATGTCTTTAATTTATTCACAAGCAATGCATGTGGCTGCAATACAGCCAAAGGATTGTTCGTGATTTTAGACGACCATGGCCAGAAGGATGGCGATAATCAGAGCATAGATACCGATAGCCTCTGCAAGAGCGCCGATAAGGATCATATTGGTCAGGATGGCACCTCTGGCTTCAGGATTGCGGCCTAACGCCTGCATGGCGCCAAGTCCAATTAATCCAAGGCCGATGCCAGGTCCAAGCATTCCCAGGCCGCCGGCAAGACCAGCACCTAACATTTTCATAGTTTCTGCGTCCATTTGTAAATCCTCCTTTATTACTTGAATGCAATTAATGATGTTCTTCAGCACCCTCTTCGTGGTGCGGAGTTACCGCTAATACACCGAATACAAGTGTTAATCCGGCGAAAATCATAGCCTGCAGAAATCCTACTAACGTTTCAAGCCCGTAGAAAGGCACCGCAGCTACAAAGGGAACCAAAAAAGTCATAACCATAAGCAGGATCTCTCCGGCAGTCATATTGCCAAAAAGACGGAAGGTAAAGCTTATGATCCTGATGAAGTGGCTGACTATTTCCAGTATACCTATAAATATATTAAGGAAACCGTTGGCCAGGTTCGTAAAGAACGATTTAATTTTGCCTTTGAACAAACTGACGAATGCGTCTCTCAGAACACCGAAATTAAAGAATCCGTCTATGTACTTTAAAGGACCTATCTTAGTCATACCAAGAATTTCAATGAAGCAGAATGCGAAGAGAGCTATTGATAAAGTCAAATTGATGTCTGTATTTGCAGCCCGCAGAAGCGGTACAAATATTGCTCCTTCCTCTCCGTGTTCCCAGAAACCGATGGTGCCCCAGACCGGTATCAGTGCCAGCCAGGCATTGGTTATTACATAAAGGAATATAGTACCCACAATCGGCAGGAATATTCTGGCATTTTTCTCCCCGGATACACCCTGTATAAAGTTGTACATACCCTCGACAACTACTTCTGCAAAGCTCTGCAACCTGCCCGGAATCACCTTCATTTTACGTGTGGCAGCAAAAAATACCAGGAAAAGAATTAAAATTGTAATCCACGATGAGAGCAATGTGTTCGTAATAGTAAATCCTCCCACGTGAAAAATCGGCTCTGATGGCAGTTGAACGTGCGGTTTGCCGACCTGCAGATAGCTTGGAACCTGGATATTAAGCAATCTGCTTCCCAGGGGACCAATGACAAATGCGGTTAATAATAGGGCTACTATGAAGATGCCGAGAAGTACACCTAATCTGCTGGAGCAACCGAGCTTATTCACTATCCTGCTCCTTACTAGAGTTCTTTGTTGCACCGTCTGTTTTCTGTGCGGCTAAAAATTGCTTAAACATGCGATATAGTCCGTAAATCGCTATTATCGTTCCAAAAATAAACCCTATTAAAGTACAAAGTGGTCGGCTGTTCCATCTTTCGGGAGCATCCAACCACAGACCTAAAGCTGTTGGCAAGACAATGCTGAGGGCAACGTACCAGCCTACATTAAAAAGAAACCAGAGACCCTGCAAAATCTGTCTTTTTTCTGGTTTCTCTTCCTTATCTTGCTTAAGCAGTGGCATTATAACAACTACCCAAATTATCCGTCAAGGCTATTTTAATTGATTTTTTGGAATCAAAACATACGCCTTAGTAATTACGCATTTTAAGCAAGAAGAACACTTACAATTGTAAATTCGCGCAGGGGTGAATTTGTTTCATGGCTTGCGGTATCAGGACTTGTGTTTTCCGAAGTCTTCCAGATCGAGAGTGTTTATAAAATCATAGAAAGCTGATAGCTTTTTCAGCTCTTGTTCATTCATCTGGTCCTGGGGAACTGCGTTCTTCTCATCCGGTTTGGCCTGTGTTGGGATCTTGCCCGGTTCCTGATCCAGGATGATGCCTGCCTTATCAAGTACTGTTTCCTCTGCAAAAATGGGAGCAGTAACCCGTACGGCTAGCGCAATTGCATCGCTGGGTCTTGAATCGAGCTTCATCTTGATCAACAGCCAGCGCTTGGTTGACTCATCGAAAAAGACCTCAAATACCCAGCCTTCACTCCCGTCAATTTCCATGTAGTTCTTTTTACCATCGAGCCATTTACGTGTGACAGTAGATTTGAATTCTCTATTTTGCCAGATAAGCAATAATTTGGATCCGACTTCAAAATCACGGATGAGTCGGTTTCCTGTCTCCGGTTCCAGATCAACGGAAGGAGGCCCGGCGCTGAATTCAAATACGATTTGAGCGTAAAAAGTATCGGAGCGCAGATCACACACTACTATCTTGCTGATAGTGGTTCCAGATAACGATTCCAGGGCGAAAAGCGTGTTCTTAAGCAGGTCATGTGTCATCGGCCTTGATACATCCACGTTCTGAAGCTTCATCGAAATTGCATCAGCCTCTGCAGGACCTATCCAGATAGGCAGATAGCGGTCAGATTGTCTTTCCTTGAGAATGACAACATGCTGATAATTCATCAGACTTACTCGTATGCTGTCAATCTGCATTTCTTTCATGGGAATTCCTCCAGAGTTCAGGGCTTAAAGTGATTGTAACGCAACGATCAGGGGGTGTCAATTTGTCATGGATAACGCATATTTTCCCGGATGAATGTGCTGAATGACTGTAAATATTGCATGTTGTAAACCCAACCGGATTGTTTAAGGAGAATATATTGTATAAAATGTGGAGAATTCGTAGCTGAAATCAGGGAGGTACCTTGAAGGCGCTATTACAAAGAGTGACCAGCGCATCTGTTAAAATAGACGAAGATATTGTTGGCAAAATTGATGCCGGCCTTGTTGTGCTGCTGGGTGTAGCCGGTGATGACAGTGAAAAGGACGCAGACTATCTGGTTGACAAGATAGTTAACCTGCGAATTTTCAATGACACGCAAAATAAGTTCAGCTTGTCTGCTTTGCAGATTAATGGTAAGGTGCTGGTTGTCAGCCAGTTTACACTTCTGTCTGATACACGAAAGGGCCGGCGTCCCAGCTTTACACAGGCAGCCGAACCTGCAAAGGCCGAAGCCCTTTACAATTATTTTGTCATGAAGATGAAGCAGATGGGCCTAAAAGTGGCAACAGGGAGATTCGCAGCTCATATGCTGGTGGAAATACACAACGACGGTCCCGTCACTATCTTGCTCGATAGCAAAGAGAAGCTCCTCCTTTGAGCAGCCGCTATTAATTGCAATCATTTGCAATTACATCTATTATTTGTTATAATTGCTTATAAATGACTTGTACTAAGACTTTACTCGAAAAAGGCTATAGGCTGACGCCACAACGTATCATGGTAGTTGATGCTCTGCACAGCGTTGAAACGCATATCAGCGCTGAGGAAATATTCGGCAAGCTCAAGGAAAAATATCCCTACGCTAACATATCTACTGTTTACCGTACTCTTGAATTATTGAAAGAACTGGGATTGGCCGCACAGATAGATATAGGCGATGGGATTGCTCGGTATCATGCCAGAGAACACAGCAAACACCACCATCTGGTCTGTAATAAGTGCGGAAAGATCATCGATCTCGCTGAATCGGAATTGATCCCTCTCGAAAAAGCTTTACTGAAAAACCACGGTTTTAAAGCTGATCTGAAACATCTGGCGATATTCGGTACCTGCGCTCGCTGCCAGAAATCAACTTTTATAACCTAAACAAAATCAAGAGGAGGCCTTTCATGCATATTCCTGACGGTTTTATCAATGCGCCTGTTGCCGTGACCACCGGAGTAATTGCCGTGGCGGCTATAGCAGTAGCAGTCAAAGCAACAAATAAAAAGGTCGGCGAAAAGCAGATCCCTATGATGGGAGTACTTGCGGCCTTCATTTTCGCTGCACAGATGCTGAACTTCCCTGTTGCTGGCGGTACGTCGGGCCACTTTGTGGGTGCTGCCCTTGCCGCTATTTTGTTGGGACCGTGGGCCGCGGTATTGATAATGAGCAGTGTGCTTGTTGTTCAATGCCTGATTTTTCAGGACGGCGGACTGCTGGCGCTGGGAGCGAATATAACGAATATGGGAATCATAGCGGGGTTTTGCAGCTACTATATATATAAAGGTATAGATGCCCTGTTAAAACACAGTAAGGCCGGTGCTCTTATTGGAGCGGGTATTGGGGCGTGGTTTGCAGTGGTCTTGGCATCGCTGGTGTGTGCAGCCGAATTGGCTGTTTCCGGCACCTCCCCGTGGGAAGTAGTAATCCCGGCTATGGTTGGCATACATATGGTCATTGGTGTCGGTGAAGCGCTGATAACTGTTGCTGTTCTAAGTTTGATTATGGCCACGCGAGCAGATCTCTTAAAATTGCAGATTGCATAAGGAGGAATGATTTATTATGAAAACAAAATGGTGGATTGCCGGTTTGTCTATCGCCCTTTTATTAGCGATTATTTCTCCCATTGCCTCTGCTTTTCCGGACGGCCTTGAAAAAGTGGCGGAAGACCACGGGTTTATCGATATAGCTGCAACCTCACCGTTTTCCGTGGTCCCGGACTATACTTTTCCTGGTGTCGAAAGTGAAGCCATTGCAACTATACTCGCAGGTATTTTGGGTACTCTTGTACTGTTTGGTCTCGGATTTGGTCTTGCCAGCATGCTAAAATCTAAGAATGAAGCATAGTTTTATCGATGAATACAGCGACCTCGACAGCCTGATACATAAGCTTGACCCGCGTACTAAACTGGTAGGAAGTCTGGCATTTATACTGGCGGTGGTGCTTACGCCTCTCAACAACTGGAAAGTTTTAACGGTCTACTTGGGCATAGTTGTTATACTGGTATTACTGTCCCGTTTACCTTTACGCTACTTGCTAAAGAGGTCGCTGGTCATCCTCCCTTTTGTAATAATGGTCACCATTTTCGTGCCTTTTTTTAATCAGGGACAGGTGGTTTTCAGCTATAGTCTGGGGTTCTGGCATATCGATATCACTTATGAAGGGCTGTCGGTATTGGCGAATGTTACCATCAAATCGTGGTTGTGTATATTGTGCCTTATTATCTTGTCATCATCCACAAAGTTTGCTGGGCTGTTGCAGGGGATGTATCAGCTCAAGGTTCCCCTGGTGTTTGTACAGATAATGTCTTTTATGTACAGGTATATCTTCGTGCTTGTGGATCAGGTTATGCGCATGCAGATGGCCAGGGACAGCCGCAATTTCGGTAACAACAGGAAAATTGTATTTAAAACACTTGGCAATATAATCGGGATGCTCTTTATTTGTAGCTATGAGCGTGGTGAACGTATCTATGCTGCCATGCTTTCCAGGGGCTATACGGGTGAGATGCCGGTTACACACAGGCTTCATTTCAGACTTCCGGATGCCTGTTTTGCATCGGCAATGTTTGTATTGCTTGTTTTCCCCGCAGTAATATGGTGGTAATTATGATTACTACGGATCTGGCTATTGATATAAAGAATTTAAATTTCTGCTATCCTGATGGCCAATGCGCGCTGAAAGACATCAATTTTTCCGTTAACTCTAGTGAAAGCGTGGCTTTGATCGGGCCCAACGGTGCGGGCAAGTCCACTTTATTGCTGCATCTGAATGGTATCCTGCGTGCTCAATGTGACATTTCTGTTTGTGGTTTAAGAATTGAAGATAGAAATATTAAGGAAATCAGAAAAAAAGTAGGCCTGGTTTTTCAAGACCCTGAAGACCAGCTCTTTTCACTCAATGTGTTTGAAGATGTGGCATTCGGGCCGCTGAATATGAATTATAGCGAAACTGAAATCAAACGAAGAGTATCCTCAGCTTTGCAGAAAGTCGGGATGGAGGGTTACGAAAAGCGTTCGTCACATCACCTGAGCATAGGCGAGAAAAAAAGGATAGCTATTGCCACAGTTTTATCCCTTGATCCCGAGATTCTGGTGCTGGATGAGCCGACCGGCAGCCTTGATCCGCGCGGTAAATGGTCTCTGATTGAGCTTCTTAATGGAGTGGCTGTAACAAGGATAATTGCTACTCACGATCTTGAGCTGGTAGCGCATCTTTGTTCCAGGACTCTTATACTTGATGGGGGTAGGATAGTTGCTGACGGATCAACTGAGGATATACTCGGGGATGAGGTATTGTTAAAAAATCACGGGCTGGGAAAATAGACCAGTTCATCGTTTTTTATCAGTAACGTGGGGAGCCTTTCCGTTAGTTGTATTTTTGTTTTTCTTATTTTCTTGTGGCATTATTGAACTCCGATAACAATATTAATTAGATATCAAGCTAATAAGAATAAAGAAGGGACGGCATTTGCCGTCCCTTCTTTATTGTCATGAGTTTACCTGTGATTATACCCTGCGGGTTTTGAAGATGAGGATGAGGGTAACGATCACGAGGATCGCGCCGATGGCGATGATGACCCAGACCCACATCGGAGTTGCGGGTTCTGCCGGAGGCGCAGCGGGTGCTGCAGGTTCCTGTTCGGTCTGGAAGCTGAAGGTTGCAGACCAATCACTGGGAATGTTCTGCCCGTTGACTTCGAGGGCGCGGACACGCCAGAAGTAATTGGTGCTGTAATCCAGGGTGCCGTCAAACTCGTAACCAGTGGTGGTGGTAGTAGCCTGCTTGACGACCTCGGTCATCTCGGAATTCTTAGCAAGTACGAACTCGTACTTGGTAGCTTCTTTCCAGGGAGACCAGGA
>Ga0163210_1000031_pt1 | contig 42352 bp, 34 predicted proteins | sample Kivu_220m_FD_113536 | JGI IMG/M metagenome (GOLD analysis project Ga0163210, IMG submission 113536) | Freshwater microbial communities from Lake Kivu, Western Province, Rwanda to study Microbial Dark Matter (Phase II) - Kivu_220m | ecosystem: Environmental > Aquatic > Freshwater > Lake ...
ACATAATATCCTATACGTATTGTTGGGTATCAGGTTGAAGCTATTTTATCGCACTTGTCCCCTCGTGAGTCGTTATGGTGGAGTAAAACAAAGCTAAATATGAGTAATCTTAAGATTTGTTATTGTGATGTGGCGTTATTTTAAGCCAACTTTATTTGCCAAACAGCTTACCATATACCGGAATAGCTATTATCGCAGCAATAACAATGAATATCCACCAAGTCCATATAGGCAGCCAGTTTGCTAATAGCACACCGATGCCTAATCCACCAATAACCTTAGCTGTGACAAATAACACAAAATAAGGATTTGATAACTGTCTTAACTTTTCTATTTTGTTACTATACCAACCCATAATACTAACCTCCTTTTTCTATTAGACTGGGATTTTTTCCAATTATCCGCTAATCACCACTCTTTGTCCACCATATATGGATACATCCCTCACAATCGCAGCACTTTATTCTGAACTAACTAAATATCGTATTTCCACTCTATATAATGGATGCCTATACACGCAAAAAGCTGATAAAGGAACGGGATGAATACCTTAAGAAAATGCAAAAGCCGCCTTTGTGAGGCGACTTAAGTACTCCTTCCACACATGGTAGATGAGCTAACAATATGTTAGCGCTTATGTTTACAATTTGTCAATATAGCAATAGCAAATATGAATAAACAATAAGATAACAATCTTACAGCAAAACAATTCAGCAAGCTACCATGATCCTGATTTGTTTTTCAAAAAAAATTTTTCTACGCAACACCCCCCTCCAATCCATATTTGCTATGAAGCTATAAAAATAGCTAATAAAAAGCTAATAAATCGCTAATAATCCGTCATAATGGTTTGGCAGCATACGTACAAAATCACCATGTTATAAATAAAACATATGTACTAATCCGAACGTAAAACAACAGTCGCTAATGTCCAGCGTCAAATCCGAAGACCGATGCTCTTGTCCGCTGAGCTACAGGCGCATGAAAGATAAGTAGATCTGGGACTTGTATGGGTAAGATGGGGTGAGTGGAGGGATTCGAACCCTCGATATCCAGGGCCACAACCTGGCGCCTTAGGCCTCTGGGCCACACTCACCACAACGGGACAAATTATAGCGTAAGGGGCGAGGGTTTGGCTAATGAAATTCCAATTTCCAAACTCCAAACAAATTCTAAATCCTAAGCCCTAAATTCTAAATAAGTTCAAAATCCAAATGTTCGAAGCGCTGTCCGTTTCGTCAGCACTCGCTGGCAGGGTATTGCCACGCGGCTGCGCCGCTCGCAAAGGCGGGTATTATCGCCTTCGGTGAAAGATGATCACGGGCACCGAAAGGCCGAAAAGAATTACGAAAATCAATGTTATTAACAGGACGTTGGTGGTGTTATCTCCAGACTGATTGAAATGGGCCGGTAAGATTGACCTATCCTCAGTGGTGAAGGAGAACACGGGGCCTGGATCACCGGGAATGGGTTCAGTAGCTGTGACCTGCCAGTAATAAGCGGTCTTATGGTTAAGACTGCCATTGAATTTATATGCCGTGCTATGAACTGCTTCATCGATAATGGGATTCTGTAATCCGGGATCGCTGGCCAGCATGAAGCGGTAGGCGGTCGCGCCCTGCATAGCCGTCCAGGAGAAGGCAACGGGGTAAACGGGCACGTCGCAGACTTCGTGGCGGGGCTGCAGTGACTGTATTCCCGGGTATGACGAAGCAACCACCGGGTAGCCGGGCCGGATGCTGAAAGTGAACGCCGGAGACCAGCGGCTGCGTATCACCTGGCCGGTGGCCGCCCGCCTCACGCGCACACGCCAGTAGTAGTCCTTGCCGGCCTCGGGCAGCAGTCCGTCCGCTATATAGTATGCCGGATAGAGGATGTCATTTGGCATATAGAACGGGTTGGTCGACGGTTCGGCAGGCAAAACGATCAGGTCGAACCACTTATCTTTGCCGATCTCGATCTGGTAAGCATCTGCCAGTGAAAGCTGCTGCCACTTGAGGTCAACCTGCGCGTTCCTGCCCGTCACCGGATCGCAATAGATGAGGCTGTCCCTCTTAGGAGAGATCAGCCAGGGCGAATGGCCGGCAAGTGTGTCTTTGAAAGCCCAGAGACATCCTATACGTGTTGCCGGGACGTAATCGCGCGCATCCAGAGCCCACAAAGCTTCATCGGCAAAGACCAAAGAAGTGGGCTCAAGCCTGAAAAGAACACCAGCGCCTAGGCCCGTGGTGAGAGAGTCCCATGACATATCGGGATTGGGTATGCCGCTCCGTGAGTAAAGGGTGCGGTCAACGCCGCTGGCAAGCGGGCTATAAGCCGCATAAAGCGCTCCCCAGATGCCTGTAGCTATACCGTAATAGCTATTATCGGGAGGTCCCATATCATCCCAGCGGTTATTTGTGCCCACGGCCCAGCGGTAAAGTCCACCGGCATCGTCAGCGAGAAAGATTAAATGGTTGTCTTTAAATTCGGGGTCGAAGGCTACATGCTTGTTGCCCGCGCTCGGCGCCGGCTCGGTGATTATTATCCAGTTGACGCCGCCATCCGGCGAATAGGATACAGGACATATTTGCCCCAGCGCGGCACCGGCCAGCACACTGTTCTGCTGGACGGCGATGGTATGCGCCAGGTTGAGCCCGGTATCCGCGAATTTATCCCATATCCAGCCGGCTGAATTGTATTTACCGCGTCTCACCAGCCCGTTCGACTGCAGGACGTAGAGCTCGTTGCTGTCTTTAGTCGCTATGTCCTGCAGAACCGCGCCTGTCAGACAGTCCTGCCATGTCTGTCCGCTGTCCCTCGAGTTCAAGACGCGTGTTGTGGCCTGGTTGCCCCAGAATACGGCTGCACCATTCTTCTTGTCAGGCGCCAACCGTAATAAAGGCGCCGAACCATCGATGCAAAGGACGCGCTGCCAGGTCTCTCCGGCGATGGGGTTCTGGCTGCGCCATGTGCTATCCAGGCCGTTATCATTGACCGAGGAGACATAGACCGTCGTGCCATCATCGGACACCGCGACGGCACGGAAGCCGTTGATGCGCGTGTCGATGAGGCCTACCTGGTTCCAGGAGGTTCCATTGTCCAGGCTCAGCGAAAAGGCGGATTCATCCAGATTCTGGCTGTTCCAGGATGCATCAGCCGGATTGGACCACTTGAGCGGCGTATCCCGGTTGCCCGAGCCGGTGGCGCAGAAGGCAGTCATACCGTCCGCCGTCCAGGCTACAATGGAATTGGCAAAGCCGGAACCAAACCCGCCCGTGGGAGACTTCAGTGGCCTGAGCCACAGCGGGCATGACGTGCATGGCGCCAGTGGATTGGCCGTGAACCATACCGTTGCCGCAGCCGTCGCGGCGTCCGCCCGGACGCCTCCTGCAATTAACTTCCCGGACCTGGTCGTGCCCGTATAAGCAATCGAGCTTATCCTGGGATTGCTACCATAGCCGGGTACTTTGAGCCTGTTGACGATGGTATCGTTTAGCCGGTATACATCGTCGAGCGGTCGACCCGTGCCCAGTGCGGTACCGTTGGAATCATATGCCGCGAATACTATACGTTTTTCAACTACGGCGCCGCTGAAGTCGTCTGGCAGGGCGAGCTTGCCGGTAATTATCCTGCCTTCGCCGCTGTTTATACCTCCCGCTTGGTCGGGAGTGCACAATTCCACCGGCCAGCCGGGAATAGTGTTCCATACGCATGCATTGGCGCCAAGGTCGCGGTAGCCTATGTTTATGTAGGTGCGCTGCGTGGAACTGGACATGACGACAATAGTTGAATCTGAAGCGTAGTCCGCTGACGGCAGCAGGGTGATCACGTCGCCATTGCCGAAGCCCTGCGCTTTCCAGCCAGCCAGACCCTGATAACGGAGCACGTATATTTCACCCTGGCCCAGGCCATCGGCAGGATTACGGCTGCCAACGATAATATCATGCACAGTGCTTCCCTGGTAAGTATAAGGTTGGGAGATTGCTATATCACCAATCTGCTCATTGAGGCCATAGAGCCAGGGGATGCGACTGCTATAGTTCCAGTTGACGCCGCCATCCTCGGAGGTATAGACCTCGCGGCGGTGCGTGCCGGCCGCATCCATGCAGACCGCAGCGATAAACTCTGTATCATCCGGCGCCATGGCGATGTCTGCTACAGGGAATACCGGCACAGGCGTGGCCTGGGCAAGCCACATGGTAGGGCGGCGGCTCCAGGATATACCGCCGTCAGCACTTTTCCAGATGCCTGCATTGACCAGTGGCCCGGTGCTGGAATTGGGAATGTCCAGTGCATAGATCGTCTCGCCATCCGGCGATACGGCGATCCCATTTATCTCGCACGGCGAGAGGATATCGTTCCTCTCGGGGAAGCTGCCCGGAGTATGTATAGTCGCCCACCTGAGCACGCAGCTGGAAGGCGTTTCGGCCGTAACAGCTGCCGGAGGCAATAAGATTAGAAAGAGCGTTGCAGCTAATAAAAAGCATGCAACGCCGCAGTAAAATTGGTAACCTATCTTTCCTGAATGATGACTGGCTCTATCCACGCCGCACAACCCTGTTGTAATGGTTCGGCGGACTCCACCCTCAAAACGAACCTGACCTGCTGGCCCGCAAAGCTGCTCAAATCCACTTCGCAGGGATCAAGCCTGCCTTTCGAAGTAGAAATTAGCGGCGGGAAGTAAGTTATTTCGCCGCCTTTATCGATACCGAAGAGGAATTTAACGTTGGCAGAGGCAGGCACTTCGCGGGTGACTCCCACCCTGGCGCTGAATTTACATTTATGAGGGATGGTGAACGGCTGCAGGGTGGCAGGTTGACCTGAGAGGACTCCGAAAGTTCCCTGGATCCAGGCTTTCTCGACCGGTGGCGGGCACATAGAGATTGCATCGGTGTAGTTCATACCGGCGTCCATCTGTGCACTTGATAAGCTGACAAATCCGTCCCTGCTGTCCTTGAATATGGGCCACTTAAGCTTACCTGTGCTGCTTTGCCACTGCGCTGAGCTTATATACTTGGCCAGGTTGATGCTGACGAGCGGTCCGTAATTATGCTCCAAGCAATTATTATCCCCATTGCTTTCAGGACACGATCTGTCGCCATTAGCGCATATTCTTATTGTCACCGCGTCGCTGCTGGCTTCAGATGAAACGGCCCCCATCACCGAAGAGAAGCGGGGAGAGAAGTGATACCGCAGAAATGCCTCGGCGCGCTCCTCACCGGGCGCAAGAGACGGCACGTAGTCCCGCGATTCGAGCATATCGTTTCTGTACAAGTAAGACTCACAAGAACATGAAGGCGCATCGCCGATATTCTTAATGCGGTAAGATATGACGTTACCGCTGCTCCAGAATTCGGTGATTACCAGGTCCGGTCTGGTAGTGATGGCCGGGCTAACATTAATGGTCAAGGCGTTAGAACTTGATCCCCGCCGGTTCAATGCATACAGTGTGTAGGTGGCATCGGCGGCAGGTGTTATATTTTTACTGCCTGCGGGCATTACGCTTCCGACGGAAGGCTCTATGGTGATCCTGTTTGCATTCGATACTTTCCAGTTAAGTGTAACCGGCTGACCCACCGTAATATTCGATGGACTGGCGCTGAAGCTGTTGATCTGCGGGAAGGGAATTAAAACATCTTTCTCTATGTGGAAAGTCCCGGAAGCCTGCTGTTTGCCGTCGACCGATAGTTCCACCCTGTACACACCGCTTATGAATCCTGAAACAGGCGCCTGCAGGGTGAAACCAAGAAAACCATCGCTATCGCGCACGATAGTCTCATCACCGAGGAGGGGGTTGTCCTTCGCTGCCATATCTCCCTGTATATAGATCCATTTTACATTCACAGTAGTATCTTGATGCATGCCTGATAGTTTAGCCGAGCAGCATATGCGCGGGCTGTCAATATAAAAAATGTCCGTATCATCCTGCGGGCGGTAGTCAGCTTCCAATCCTGTGGTGGTGATAAGGTTAGAAAGGGAGGGCCCAAACATTGCTGAAGGTATACATGCTGAAGTAACAAGGACGATTGCAACAATTCCAGATAGACCTATACTTCTGCCAGCGGAAGGGAAGATCATAACGTATCGAAAAATGATAGGTTTTTGTACTTTGACATGTCAAGCTTTGCCGGTATAGATGGCTGATGTTTGTTGTTAGGAGGATCGATTCCTTACGAATTTTCTAAAATAGGACCTCGTCATATAGGAAATCCAGGTCCAGTGCGTGATGATGTGGGTGCTGAAGAATACCAGCAGCGCCACAGCGAGCCAGCGGTGAAGCTGGATCCACGTCTGCCGGTCGAAGAGGACTGTTTTGCCGGTCTCGGTCCCCTCGGGCAGCGCAAACCAGAGAATAAAGCCCGATATGACAATTGCCAGTAATATCAGCCCTTCAATGGCATCCAGGACATAATGCACGGTCGCCCTTCTCATGAGAACCTCCTGAGGAACTTTGCCGCTTTTTACAGGATTATTACACGGCGGTAACACGGATATTACATCGAGACATTATACTGTTTGCAAATTCGAAAGTTAAACTGACAGAAACGGGTGTTCTGGCATAATCGTCCGCACGCAGGATTACGTTTTACTAAACGGCCACCTTGTATTTACGATATAATCAATCAAAGTTGAGGGAACATATGACAACCATACTGGTAGTCGATGACGAGCCTTAAAAAACCTGGTAGCCCGGGCAGAGGTCTTTCAATACGCAGATATTGCAGCGGGGACGCTGAGCTTTGCACGTTTTCCTGCCATGCTCGATGAGGAGAACATGACAGCGGTAAATATCCGTAGGCTTAACCAGCTTTTCCAGCTTTAAATGGGCAGATTCCACTGAGGCTTTAGCATCAATGCTGCCCAGTCTTTTAACGACGCGGTACACGTGGGTATCCACAGGGAAGGCAGGCATTCCCAATGAGAAAAGCAAGACGCAGCTTGCCGTTTTCATACCAACACCGGGCAGCCGCAGCAGCCAACGCCTGGCATCGTTAACATGCATGTCACTGAGGAAGCGGAGATCGAAGTCGAAGGTCTCTTCTTGCAGCGACTGCAACACGCTTTTTATATATTTTGCCTTCACCTCAGCAAGCCCGCCGGTATGTATGGCATCTGCTATTAGTGCGGTGTCCGCACCGGCTATGATATCCCAGCTTCCAAAGTTGTTTATAAGCGATTTGAAGGCGCGGTGCGAGTTGGCATCGGAGGTGTTCTGCGATAGAATGGTCTGCACGAGCTCGGCAACGGGCTCAAGTCGCTTTTTCCATGCGCGATCGCCGTAGGTGCTTATCAGGAGTTGCAGGATATGGTTGATGTCGGGCTTTCTCATTTTAAATGATCGTGTCATTGCGCGCGTTAGCGAAGCAATCCCATGATCGAAGATGCCGATTAGGCTTCAATTAGAGCAAAAAGATTGCTTCGTCACTGCGTTTCTCGCTGTGACAAGTGTTTTTAAGCGCATAGTCTTTTCACAATATTCTTATATACCTCGGTACCCTTGATCAGGCTTTCCACCGCGATTTTTTCATCGATGCCGTGGATCGACTTCAGATGGTCCATGGGCACCACTGCCGGGCAAAGGCCATATGAGGCGATGCCCTTTCCCCTGAAGAAGCGCGAGTCGGTTGTGCCCAGCATGAGGTATGGTGCGGTGATGGCGCCCGGATAATGTTCGGCGAGTATTTTTTCAAGCAGCCTGTAGCTTTCCGTGTCCATGTCCGAGGCGTTGCCCTCGCCCCTCATTATCGGCTCTACCTGAATCTCGTCATCTGCAAGCTGCCCTTTCACGAATTTAATGAAATCATCGGTTTTTACACCGGGCAGCAGCCGTATATCGACCTCCGCCTCGGCATACGAAGGTATCACATTGACCTTATTGCCTGATTTAAGCACGTTAAGGCTGACTGTATTCCTGAGCATGGCATTTATCTGCGGCATGGAGAAAAGGCTGTTTTCTTCAACGATCCGCAGCAGAGTCTCCTCTTTGCCATCGAGAGCATAGGGCTTGAGAAAATCCCAAACCTCGGCCATTTTCTTGAAGTATGCCGCTACTATGGGTGTCACTTTAGCAGGTTGCCTATAGCCCGAGAGTCGGTTAATTGCTTCAACCATTCTTTCCAGGGCATTGTGTCCATGAGGGGTTGAGCCATGGCCGGGGAGTCCCTTGCGTTTTAGACGCAGCCAGCAGGGTCCCTTCTCGCCCGGGGAAATCATAGCAGTGAGCTTCTCCGAATGGAGGCCGCGCACAATATAGCTACCTTCATTGAGGACGAGGTCGGCTTTGAAATCATCGGGATGCTCCCTGAGCAGCCGCTCGACCCCCAGGTCAGCGCCGGATTCTTCATCTGCAGTGGCGAGAAAGATGATGCTGCGCTTCGGATTCAGGTGTCTCCGTTTGATTTCGAGAAAAGCCAGCAGCTGCATTATGCCAAGACTCTTGGTATCCAGCGCGCCGCGGCCGCAGATATAATCATCAATGATCTCGCTGCCGAAGGGATCGAAGCTCCATTCATCACGGTTGGCGGCGATCACGTCGGTGTGATGCAGGAGTATTACTGCTCCCTCATTAGCGGAGCCGGCTATCTCAGCCCGGATGGAGACCCGCCCGGGGAGGGGCTCGTATGTTTTATATTTGATCCCCTCTTTATTTAGTAGCCGTCCCAGGAACTCAACGGCCCGGTATTCGTTTCCCGGTGGATTGGTGGTATCCAGCTTTATATACTGGCAAAGCAGCCCGACAGCCTCGTTGTTCATACATTCACCATCATTTCTAAAATTATCTTTTTCAAATTATACTCCATTTGATATCTACACTTTTACTTCAGGGTATTGTCGAATTTGGCTGTGGATTCAGCCGGCGTTATGGGCGTTTATCCTGTTGATGCTATAATTATGTGGCATTTCGCCTGGAGGTATCACCATGAAGCAATTTGCTGGAAAAGACGAGATCAAGGTGTTTTGCGGCAATGCGCATCCGGCGCTTGCCCGGGCAGTGTGCGATTACCTTGAGATACCTCTGGGTAAGATGGAAGCCTTTGAATTCAGCAATGAGAACATTTTTGTGCGCATACTGGAAAACGTGCGCGAGAGGGATGTTTTCCTGATACAGCCGATATGCACTCCTGTCAACAGGAACCTGGTGGAACTGCTCATAATACTCGATGCCTTCAAGCGTGCTTCAGCGGAGCGCATGACGGCGGTGGTCCCCTATTACGGTTATGCGCGCACGGATAAGAAGGACCAGCCCCGAGTGCCGATTACTGCCCGCCTGATTGCTGACCTGCTCACTACGGCTGGTGCTAACCGCATCCTGACGGTCGATCTGCATGCGGCGCAGATACAGGGCTTCTTTAATATACCGGTCGATGAACTTACCGCATTGTTTTTGCTCAGCGATTACTGGAAGAGCAAGAAGCTCAAGGATGTTGTCGTGGTTGCCACGGATATCGGCATCAGCAAGCGCGCCCGTGACCTGGCTGCCAAGCTGGATGCACCGCTCGCCATCATAGAAAAACGACGTCTGGGGAACGATGATTCCACCGAAACATTGAATATCATCGGTGAAGTAGCGGGTAAACGCGCCATCACAGTTGATGACGAAATTGACACAGCAGGCTCACTGGTCACTGCCGTAGATGCGCTGCTCAAAGAAGGCGCTGTGGAAGTTTATTCCTGCTGCACGCACCCTGTTTTTTCGGGGCCCGCCATAGAGAGAATATCGAAGTCACCGGTAAAGGAAGTGGTCGTTACCGATACAATACCCGTAAACGGCCCTAAGAAGATAAAAAAGATCACAGTTTTACCAATTGCTCCGCTGCTTGGAGAAGCCATTCACCGCATCCATACCGGCATGTCCATCGGCGCCATGTTCGAAGATTAAGACATATTATGCTCAAGTGGTTAGAAAAGCTCGTTGACTCCAACGAGAAAGAAATAAAACGACTCAAGCCCACCGTAGATAAGGTTAACTCCCTCGAACCTGAGTTCCAGAAGCTGAGCGCTGCCGAACTCAAAGCTAAGACCGGTGAATTCAGGGAACGTTTAGCTAAAGGAGAGACTCTGGACGATCTATTGTCTGAGGCCTTCGCAGCGGTTAGGGAAGCCTCAAGGCGCACTATCGCTTTACGTCACTTTGATGTTCAATTGATGGGAGGCATGATCCTGCACCAGGGCAAGATTGCCGAGATGAAGACTGGAGAGGGCAAGACCCTGGTGGCAACCCTGCCCCTGTACCTGAATGCGCTGGAAGGCAAAGGGTGCCATCTGGTTACAGTTAACGATTACCTTGCCAGGCGGGATGCCTACTGGATGGGAGCTATTTATCACGCACTGGGCATGAAAGTGGCCAGCATTTACCCACCGCAGAGCGCCGCTGAGCAGCTTCCGGCCCGTATTTACGATCCGGAATATATGGACGAAAAAGACAGGCGTTGGCCCCATTTCAAGCCGGCTTCACGCCAGGAAGCTTACAGGGCGGACATCACATACGGCACAAATAATGAGTTCGGCTTCGATTATTTGAGGGACAACATGGCAATGGACCTTTCCCAGCTTGTTCAGAGGCCGCTACACTATGCCATCGTCGATGAGGTTGACAATATACTCATTGACGAGGCACGGACTCCGTTGATCATCAGCGGCGAGGCCGAGGAAGCTACGCAGAAGTATTTTACCTTTGCCAGGTTGGTTTCGCAGTTAGATAGTGAAGATTACAAAATTGAGGAGAGGGAACGCCAGGTATATCTCAATGAATCGGGCATCAATAAAATGGAGGCTATGGCACGCAGGGAAGGGCTGCTCAAAGCGCCCAGCCTTTACGACCCTGCAAACTACGGCCTGAGCCCCTATATTGAGAATGCGCTCAAGGCACATGTGCTTTTCAGACGTGATAGAGAGTACATGGTAAAGGATGGCCAGGTCATCATCGTGGATGAGTTTACCGGCAGGCTAATGTTCGGCCGGCGCTATTCGGAGGGTTTGCACCAGGCTATCGAGGCCAAGGAGAAGGTCAAGATTCAGCGCGAAAGCATAACGCTGGCCACCATAACATTCCAGAACTACTTCAGGCTCTACAACAAGCTGGCGGGTATGACCGGCACGGCGGCTACCGAGGCGGAGGAGTTCTATAAGATCTATAAGCTTGACGTAGTGGCGATCCCTACCAACAAGCCGATGATACGCACGGACCACAGCGACCTTATCTACAAAGACGAGAATTCCAAGTTCAAAGCCATTGCCGGCGAAGTCGAAAAGCTTAACAATGAGGGGAAACCTGTTCTGATCGGCACTGTATCAATTGAGAAATCCGAACTTCTCAGCGAACTGTTAAAAAAGCGCGGCGTGCCGCACCAGGTGCTGAATGCCAAGTACCACGAGAAAGAGGCAGAGGTCATCAAGCAAGCCGGGCATGTCGGAGCGGTGACAGTGGCGACCAATATGGCAGGACGTGGTGTTGACATTATCCTGGGTGGCAAGGAGCCTGAAAGCGAGGACCATGTTGACGAAGTTGAGCACCAGAAGAAGATTGATGACTGGCAGGCCGAGCATAATAAAGTTGTGGCTCTGGGCGGGTTGCACGTCGTAGGCACGGAACGCCACGAAGCAAGGCGTATAGACAACCAGCTCAGGGGTCGCTCCGGCAGACAGGGTGATCCCGGAAGCTCGCAGTTCTTCGTTTCTCTGGAAGATGACGTCGTGCGGCGCTTCGGCGGTGACCGTGTCAAGGGCATCATGGAATGGGCCGGGTTTGATGAAAATACGTCCATTGAGCATCCCATGATCAGTAAGGCGATTGAGAACTCACAGGTCAAGGTGGAAGGGTATCATTTCGATATCCGCAAGCATTTGGTGGATTACGATAACGTGGTCAATAAACACCGCGAAGTCATATACGGCGAACGGAATAAAATTTTACATGGCGCGGATTTGAAGGCCAATATACTGGAAATGGTGGAAGAACAAATCGAGCAACTGGTGAATCAGTATTATAACAGGGGTTATGACCCTGCTGATATTGATGGTTTATTGCAGGAGCTATCGGATATATTCCCTCTTCCACAGAATATACGTGAGCAGGGTCTCGCGGATATGAAGCAGAAGCAGGCGACCGAAAAATTTGCTGATTATGCACACCAGATATATGAACTGAGGGAGCGGGAATATGGGGCTGAGGCCATGAGGATCCTCGAACGTATCGTTATGCTCCGCGTTATTGACGATCATTGGAAGGAACACCTGACTGCCATGGATCACCTGCGCCAGAGCGCCGGCCTGCAATCCGTAAGGCAAATCGACCCGCTTGTGGTTTATAAAAAGGAAGGCGGCGCCTATTTTGAGAGCCTTATGGCGGGCATCAAACATGATATAGTTCACACGATTTACAAGGTGAGTATCGAGAAGCGCGAAGCACCACAACCACCAAAGGCTTCGGTTCCTTCCGGACAAAAGGTCGGCCGCAATGCCCCCTGCCCCTGCGGCTCCGGCAAAAAATACAAGCACTGCCATGGGAAATAAAGCGGACATTTGTTTCTGCCTTCTGCATAGCTTCCGCATGGTACAATAACCCCGATGAAAAACTCCGATATCGCCATCGTCTTCGGGAACATTGCTGACCTGCTGGAATTGAAAGGCGAGAATAAGTTCAAGATACGCGCCTATTCGCGCGCTGCGCAAATCATAAGTCGCCTACCCGAGGAAATGGAGTTGATGCATGAGGAGGGGCGGGACTTCCGGGACGTGCCGGGAATCGGTGAGGCTATTGCAAAGAAGAGCATGGAGCTTATCACCACGGGTAAGCTCAAGTACTATGAAGAATTGAAATCTGAGTTCCCGGAGGGCATTATCAGCCTTATGGATATCCCCGGCATCGGACCCAAGACAGCCTACAGGCTTGCCACAGAGTTGAAAGTCACTTCTATCGATCAACTGGAGAATGCGATTAAGGGTGGCAGGGTAGCTTCCCTTGAGAGGATGGGTGAAAAGACCGCGTCCAACATACTCCATTCTATCGAAGCTTTCAGGCGAAAAGACAGGCGTATACCACTCGGAGAGGCATTACCTGCTGTCGAAGAAATCCTTACTGCGCTGCGCCGTGTTCCGGGGGTGCGGAATCTCACGCCGGCGGGCAGCCTGCGCAGATTTAAAGAAACCGTGGGCGACATTGACCTTATGGGCACTGCCGATGACCCGGAGGCCGTGGTCAGGGCTTTTACAAAGCTTCCCCAGGTAAGAGAAGTACTGGGACGGGGCCCCACAAAGGCCAGTGTCATACTGCCTAAAGGGCTGCAGGCCGACCTCAGGATGGTGGAGCATGACAGCTTCGGTTCACTTCTGCAGCATTTCACAGGAAGCAAAGAGCATAACGTGGCACTGCGCACCAGGGCGCAAAAGCAGGGGCTCAGTTTGAGCGAGTATGGTATCACCGATGTTAAGACGGGTGACATTGAGAAGTTCGCTGATGAAGAGTCATTCTATCGCTATCTTGGCCTGCAGTACATATCGCCGGAGATACGTGAAGATATGGGCGAAATAGACCTGGCGGAAAAAGGAGCAATCCCTGCTTTAATCAAGATCAAGAATATACGGGGCGATTTCCACGTTCACACTATCGGCAGCGATGGGATGGATACCATCGAGGATATGGCGCTGGCTGCGAAGAGGCTTGGCTACGATTATATTGCTATCACCGACCACTCAAGCGGCCGCAACATCCCTGGCGATAAAAAGATGGAACGCATCGAGGAGCAGGCAGCCGAGATAAAAAGGCTGAATCAATCATCGTTGGGCATATACCTGTTAAACGGAGTGGAAGTTGACATAAAGGCTGATGGCAGCCTCGATCTTCCTGATGAGGTGCTGGCGGATTTGGACATTGTAGTTGCGGCAGTCCATTCTTCGTTCATGCAAGCTAGGGTGCAGATGACGCGCCGCATTGTCGGTGCGATTGAAAACCCCAATGTGGATGTCATTGCGCATCCCACCTGCAGGAAGATCGGTGAGCGTGAACCTGTGGACGTGGACATGGAAGCCGTGTTCCATGCCGCGTTGAAATATGGCAAGGCCCTGGAGATAAATGCCATGCCTGAGCGTCTCGACCTAAAAGACCTGTATGCATTCCGCGCCAGGGAACTCGGCGTGATGCTGATGATCGGGACGGATGCTCATGCCATCTCGCATCTCGAACTCATGAGGTTCGGTATCGGCGTTGCCGATCGCGCCTGGTGCGAACCGAAAGATATCTTGAATACAATGCCGCTCAAAGGAGTCCTCGATTTTTTGAACAGGAGATAAGATCGGATGATTGCGACTAGTTTTCCCCGGCCAACATTGTGAAACCGTTCCTGAGAAAGTATGAAAAACCCAATGCCTCAGATAAGTGAAAATGAAGAAAGGGCAGCAGCCCTGGCGGGTGACGCCCTTGCCATGAAGCACCTTAAGGATGCCGTAAGAAAGGGCCGTAACTGGTATATAGTGTTACTGGAAGCCATACGGCTGTGGAAAAGTCCGGAGGAAATTTACGCCGGTGAGAACTATAAATATTTAATTGACGGACAGGCCTTTGACTGGCTTCGCCTTGCTGAGCGTCTATGCGAGGAGATCAAGGACCTGGTACCGGAATACGAAATTAGTAATCTGCTTTTTTTTGATCAGCCTCCAATCAAGCTCACGGAGGCCGAGTTCAAGGTGCTGCTTGGCCCTTCGAAATACCGTGCCTACCTCAATTTCCTGTACGGGGTTATTACCGAGCAGGCGTTGATACTTGCGAATGTCTTCGAGGTGCGTAAAAAGAGCATGATGCCTCCGAAGCCCGACGATGAGATGGAAAAAGCTTACCTGCGTATTTACGGTGGGGGACAGGCTGAACTGCTCGAAGCCTTTCGCAGGGAAAAGAGATACCCGAGATTGAAGTCCATGACGTTGGGCGAGATGAAGGAGTTCACGTACTGGCTTTTTAAGTACCGCATAAAGACCAGTGAGAAATCGAAGGTCGCAAGCGATACCAAGAAAGCCATTGTATTAATGTACCGCAAGATGTCAAACAGGAAGGTTTAGCCTAGTTGTTTCAACTCGGCATTTAGCCTATCCATCTTATCTGAAAAGTCTTTTAATTTAACACGTTCTTTATCCACAACCGCAGGTGGTGCCTTAGAAATAAATTCATCATTGGTAAGACGTTGGGTAATCCGGATTATTTCACGTTCTAAGCCTTGCTTTTCGTTGAGAAGCCGCGTTCGCTCCACTATTACATTAACCATACCGGCTAGAGGTACGACTACATCGGCATCTTTAAGGACGGTTACCGATGCTTTCCCACCTTCGGATGGGCGCTTGTCTTTGGATAGGATGTGCAGCGGCCTGGTTTTGGCTAGGTTTTCGATGATGCCGGACTTTGCTGTGATGTCCGCCAGCAGGTTATCGGTATATACATTTGCCTCCACACACCTACCGGTTTCGACTTTATACTCCGCCCGGGCGTTGCGGATGGTTCGGATGATCTCCATCACCGCTTCCATAACATGTTCGGATTTGGGGTCTAGGAGCTTTTCGTTGGCCACAGGATAAGGGGCAACAATCAGTGCCGGGGATGTAAGAGTAGTGTCCGGCAACCGCTCCTTGAGATTCTGCCACAGCTCCTCGGTTATAAAAGGCATGAAGGGGTGTAACAGCCTGAGCAGTGATTCCAAAACATATGCCAGGACAGGCAAGGGAGACCTCGCTTTATCTCCCATCCTGAGCTTGGACAATTCGATGTACCAGTCACAGAACTCCCCCCAGAAGAAGTCGTGCATCTGCTTCTCCGTCTCACCGAACTGGTAATCTGTCATGAGTTCATCCACGTTTTTAATTAGCCGGTTCAGTCTGGAGACAATCCAGCGGTCTTCTACATCCCGCAGTTTTTTCGCGCCAACTTCGAAGAAGGCTTGCTTTGAGATCGGTTCAGATTCAAGCGATTTGAGAACATACCGGGCTGCATTCCAGATTTTATTGGCAAAGTTCCTACCCGCTTCGAGGCGATGCTGGCCGAGGTTGATATCATTGCCCGGTGACGTGCCTGTTGTAATAGCGAAGCGCAGTGCGTCGCAACCGTACTGGTCGATGGCATCCAACGGATTGAGCACATTACCTTTCATTTTGCTCATTTTCTCGCCCTTCTCGTCGCGTATCAGACCGTGCAGGAAAACGATGCGGAAGGGCACATCCCCGACGTCTTCGATGCCCATCATAATCATGCGGGCCACCCAGAAGAAGAGGATATCGTAGCCGGTCTCCATGACGGATGTGGGGTAGAAATATTTGAGGTCTTCAGTACTGTCAGGCCAGCCGAGCGTCGAATGCGGCCACAGTCCCGAACTGAACCAGGTGTCTAGCACGTCAGGGTCCTGCACCAGGTTGCTGCCGCGGCATTTGCTGCAGGATGTGGGCGTATCGATGGAGACGATCATTTCACCGCATTCCTGACAGTACCAGACCGGTATGCGGTGTCCCCACCAGAGCTGGCGGCTGATGCACCAGTCGCGTATGTTCTCCATCCAGTTGAGATAGATCCTGGTAAAACGCCCGGGAATGATTTTGATACGGCTGTCCATTACAGCTTCTATAGCGGGCCCGGCCAGTGGCGCAATCTTGACGAACCATTGCCTGCTGACTTCAGGCTCGATGATTGTCTGGCATCTGAAACAGTGTGCCACGGCATGAGAATAGGGCTCTATCTTCTCCAGCAGCCCGGCCTTCTCGAAGTCCTCTACGATCCTCCTGCGGCACTCGAACCTGTCCAGGCTGGCATACGGCCCGGCATTATCGTTCATAGTTGCATCCGGGTTCAATATATGTATGACAGGCAGGTTGTGCCTTGCGGAGATCTCGAAGTCGACGGGATCGTGGGCAGGGGTGACTTTGACCATGCCTGTGCCGAAGGCCTTATCTATAGCCTCGTCTGCTATCACAGGAATGGCACGGTTGATAATCGGCAGGATAACTCTTTTGCCCACTAGGTCAGCATATCTGGCATCCCCGGGGTTTACAGCAACCGCGGAGTCACCGAGGTATGTCTCTGGCCTGGTTGTTGCCACCGTTATGTGGCCACTGCCGCCCTCCATTGGATAGCGCATGTGCCAGAGGTTGCTGGTCAGGTCCTTGTGATCTACTTCAAGGTCGGAGAGGGCGGTCTGACACCTGGGGCACCAGTTGATGATACGCTCGCCACGGTATATTAAGCCCTTGCTGTAAAGATGAACAAAAGCGGTCTTGACAGCCTTACAGGGGCCGTCGTCAAGCGTGAACCGCTCACGCGTCCAGTCGCAGGACGCGCCCAGTCGCCGGTGCTGGTGAGTTATGATGCTTCGCGATTTATTGACCCATTGCCATACGCGCTCAACAAACCTCTCCCTGCCGATCTGATGCCGGTCAATTCCCTCCCTGGCAAGCTGCTGCTCAACAACAACCTGCGTGGCTATCCCCGCATGGTCAACACCCGGCAGCCACAGGGTTGGCTCGCCCAGCATGCGGTGCCAGCGGATCATTATGTCCTCAAGTGTCGAGGTTAAAGCGTGGCCTACATGAAGCTCACCGGTAACGTTCGGCGGCGGCATGATGATAACAAAGGGCTTTTTCTTCGGGGCGATTTTAGGCGTAAAATAGCCGCCACCCATCCAGAACTGGTAGGTTTTTTGTTCTACCTGGCTCGGTTCATAGGCTTTTGGAATGTCGATCATGACTTACCCCGGTCTGATTAAAAATTATCGTCGGTTGTGCTTCTCTGCAGTTGTCTATTTTCATCGTCTTCGCGTGGCATTTTATCCACCCTTAAATGTCTACGGTATTGTTATATAAAAGAGGGCATTGCACCAGGGAAGGTTAATCAAATCAAGTATAACGAGATCAGCGGGATTTCCTTTTTAAAAGATTGGACATGATGTCCAGTATTTTATCGGCAACCTCACGCTTGGGCATGAGCGGCAGTTCGTTCACCTTGCCCTTGCTGTCGATTATGGACACCCGGTTGGTGTCCGAGCCGAAACCAGAGCCCTCGGCTGTTATATCATTGGCTACGATGAGATCGAGCCCTTTTTTCTTGATTTTTTCGTTGGCGTTGGCGATTAAGTTTTCGCTTTCGGCGGCAAAGCCGACGCGGATAAAATCGCCCTTCACCTGTGCCAGAATATCCGGCGTTTTCTCCAGTTCCAGCGTTAACTCACTTAGTTCATGCCGCTTTATCTTGCTTTTGGCTGCTTTTACCGGCCTGAAATCGGCAACTGCCGCTGCCATGATAAGCGCGTTTGCCTGTTTCACTGCTTCCCGTACAATGTTTAGCATCTCTTCCGTCGTATTAACGTTGATGACCTGGATTGCCGCCGGTTTTGGCAGTGAGGTAGGGGCGCTAATCAATGTCACCTCGGCACCCCTATCTCGGGCAGCTTCAGCTATGGCATATCCCATCTTTCCTGATGAGCGGTTTGTCAGACAGCGTACCGGGTCAACCAGTTCCTGCGTGCCGCCGGCAGTCACCACTATATGCTTGTGTGCCAGGTCTCCGCTCCTACCCAGTACCCGCAGTACAACACCATATATTTCATCCAAGCTGATAAGCCGACCCGTCCCCATTTTGCCTGAAGCCAGCCGGCCATAGGCAGGGCCCACAAAGGTAAAACCACGCTTCTTCAGCCTTTCGACATTTTCCTGCGTCGCCTTGTTGACCCACATATTATCGTTCATGGCGGGCGCAATCACTGTGGGTGCCTTTGTGGCCAGCACCGTGCATGTGAGCATGTCGTCTGCTATACCACAGGCTATCTTGGCGATTATGTTGGTCGTAGCCGGGGCAATGAGAACGACGTCGGCGGCCTCGGCGAGCGCGACATGCTCTACGCTGAACTCGGAGGAGAGGTCCCACATCGTCGTTACTACTGGACGGCCGGTTATGTTGCGGAACGTGAGAGGAGCGATAAACTGGGTGGCCGATGCCGTCATAACAACTTCGACCCTGAAACCTGCCTGCGTGAACCTGCTGGCAATGTCTGCAGCCTTATAAGCGGATATGCTGCCTGTTACCCCGAGTACGATCGTCTTTCCTTTTACAGCCATAGTCTGTCGGCTCCTTTATGTCCGGTTCATATTATATATCAGTCGAAGCCCTACTAGCGTCAGGTCTGGATTAACTATCTCGATCACGTTCGTGGCCTGCGCCAGCAATTTAGCATACCCGCCGGCCGCGACAACTTTAGCCTTCTCATCCAGTTCAGCCTGTATACGCGAGACAAGACCTTCTATAAGTCCTATATAGCCGAAGACAATGCCCGACTGCATGGCAGCAACCGTGTTCCTGCCGATTGCTTTCTTGGGGATCGTAAGCTCAATCCTGGGGAGGACCGCTGTCCTGGTGAAGAGCGCCTCTGTAGCGATGGCGATGCCCGGTGCTATGGCGCCGCCGATGTACTCTCCCCCTTTAGAAACCACGTCGAGTGTCGTGGCTGTTCCTAAGTCTATGACTATCACAGGTCCGCCGTAAAGGTGATGTGCTGCCACTGCGTTAACGATGCGGTCCGGGCCGACCTCTCGAGGGTTATCCATATCAATGCGCACACCCGTCTTGACACCAGCCTCAACCACAAGAGGCGCTTTTTTAAGGAAGTGCCTGCAAACCTCTTCGAATATGATAAGCAACGGGGGCACCACGCTGCAGATGGCCACGTCCTTTATTTGCGATGCTGTGATACCCTGCCGTTCCATGAGGGATAGCATTGTATTGGCGTACTCGTCAGGCATGCGGTGGATCGCCGTGGAAACACGCCAAGTTGCCTTTATTTTTTCGCCTTCGAAGGCGCCAAAGGTAATATTGGTATTGCCTATATCAATCGCCAACAACATAGTAATTCATTATTACATAAATGCGATTGTAAATCATCCCTGCCCAGGGGTTAGTTCCCCTTTAAAAAATTTATCATTTTTGGCAGGGCAGGCAGAATATCGCTGGCGAGCATCCCGGCATCGCCGAGTCCATTTTTCACCAGGTCTCCGGCTTTAGCATGTAAATAAACTCCGAGAGAGGCGGCATCAAAAGGCGCTAATCCCTGCGCGGCCAGACCTGCTATGGCGCCGGCGAGCACATCCCCTGTCCCCGCCGTGGCCAGTCCGGCATTTGCCATATCGCATATCCTGGCTGAGCCGCCGGGTTCCGCGATAGTAGTATAAGCGCCTTTTAAAACGACGACTTTCCTCCATTCCGCTGCAGCTTTCCTGGCCGTTTCCAGCCGCTTGCCCTGCACTTTCTCTATTGTGATGCCCAGCAGCCTTGCCATTTCACCTGCGTGCGGTGTGACGATCGTGCCGGATGGCAGTTTGCGCCACCAGTTCTTAACCTCAGAAAGAATGTTAAGTGCATCGGCGTCAAGTATGAGTACAGGGGGCTTTTGCGGAAGGTTGAAGAGTATCTTTTTAACGAATGCCTTTGTATTATCTTGCTGGCCAAGACCGCATCCCATCAGCAGCACCCTATAATATGAGAGTATGCTGAGTATGGCTGCCGCAGCCTTTTCGGAGACCATGCCTTTCCTGGCTTCAGGAAGCGGAGCGTAAGTGATCTCGGTCATTTTTGAGGCAAGTATGGGCTGGAGGCTTCTTGCAGTGGAAAGTGTCACCACGCCGGTTCCCACCCTGGCAGCACCCATGCAGGCTAAATAGGCCGCCCCTATGTAGTTTTCCGAGCCCACCACAGCCAGCAATCTCCCGAAAGTTCCCTTGTTAGCGCTCGCGGGACGCGCGGGTAGGGCGGATTTCGCCCATTTTTCAGTAATAAGCTCCGTTGGTATATCCTTGCTGAAATTATCCGGTATACCTATATCGGATATGATTACCTTTCCGGCTCTTTCCGCGCCGGGGAAATTGTAAAGCCCCGGCTTGGGCAGGCCGAGCGTAACTGTCAGGTCAGCATGCAGGCAATTGGAGTCGACAGCACCGGTATCGGCGTCGAGCCCCGTCGGGATATCAACCGCAACTATAATCAATTCAGGCCGCCTTTGCTTTTCCCGGTTTAAGCTGCTTAGGATATCCCTGAACATTCCCGCTACAGGTCTTGCCCTGCCTGTGCCAAGTATGCCATCTATAACAATCTCGGCGGAAGATAAGAGCCTTTTAAACCTGGCATATCCGGGATCCTTATCAATATAGCTGAAAGGGACAGCATGCTTCTTTGCCAGTGACAGATTCTTATCTCCCTGCGAACGTTCACTCAAGAGGTAGACACTTGCGTCGCCGCCCCAGTCCTGCAGGTACCTGGCAGCTACAAGTGTATCTCCGCCATTATTACCTGGCCCGGTCAGGGCAAGTATCCGTTTGCCAACTATGTTGCCCACGAAGTTTTTGGTTTCCTCGGCTACACATCTCCCGGCGTTTTCCATCAGAAACTCGGTGGTTATACCTGACTCAGCCGCCCTGCGATCGATACTCCTCATCTGTTCTGCGGTGACAACTTTCATCGGACTTCTCCTTTTAAAACCTGGGAATTGGAATTACCGAATTCTTCCAGTTTTTTGCTCATTGCCTGCCAGTGTGTGCCGCGCCAGTAAATACGCTGGCAGGACGGGCATTCCATATATTGGTTCTGCACCTCGTATACTCGGGCAGGTACCGCCTCCGCTACCTCGCTTTTGCTTTTTGGAACCAGTTCTATATTACATTCGAGGCAACGCGTAAATGGTCTGTATTCATGATTTAATTTCAGCGCGCTTATCACCGCCAGCATCTGCAATTTCGGATTATCCCCGGTTACACGAATAGCCTTTATTCGCCCGCTGGTAATTGCGCGTCTTTTCATGAATTCTGAGTCCTTGGTAATGATAATTCTGTCCTGGGATAATGCAATCTTGACCATCCTCCCATCATCCGGTTCGTCGAAGAACGATGCGTCGTAGCCCATCATGCGCAGCCATTTCGCCAGCTTGCCTACGTTGCTGTCAACGATAAATTTCGGTTCCACTTCCCCTCAAATTTTATTTTTAAATCAGCCGGCCTGCAAGGGGTTAAAATTGGTACCGTAGTCATAATGATCGATGTGCTCTTTTTTCTTTAGATAGCCCACTATCACATAAGTCAGCGGGGTGGCCACCGCTTCATAAGCCGACTTCAGCAGCCAGTGTCCAATTATCATTGCCCCTAAAACATCTGGGGGCAGCACGCCCCAGAAGCCTATTAGCAGGACTATTGCAGTATCAACTCCCTCCCCGGCGAGCGTGGAGCTTATGGTCCTCATCCACAACCATTTTCCTCTGGTCAGCAGCTTCATCTTTGCCATTACGTAGGAGTTGATGAATTCCCCGGCGAGGTATGCCAGGAATGATGCAACGAGAAAACGCGGCGTGCTGCCGAGGATACGTTCGTAGGCATGTTGTGCCTCGAATACCGGAGCCGGTGGCAGTATGCCCACGACCCATATGGCGATGACAGCTAATAAGTTGCAGAAGAATCCCAGCCATATGACGCGGCGGGCCTGTCCGTAACCGTAGACCTCGGTGAGGATGTCACCGAAGATATAGCTGAGGGGGAATATGACAATGGCGGCCGGTAGTACAAGTCCGAAAACTGCAATTTGCTTGACGATGAGAATATTGGCTGTGATGATGCAGGTTACGAAGAGCACAGCTATAAAGACGAACCGGTAAGAGTAGTGCAATTTACAGAGTCCTGTGGATTATACGATCAGCTTAAATCCATTTCTTGCGGTGGAAATAGTACAACATGCCGCCGGCTGTGATCAGCATGGATACAATTACGAATATGAATGAAAAATAATCACCCGAGGTCACTCCTCCTGGTAAGTGGATATTCATGCCGTAGATACTGGCAATCAACGTTGGAGGTGCTATGAGTGCCATGACGATTGTAAGAAAGCGCATCACCTCCTGGATCCTGTGCGAGGTGAGCCAGTTGCTGGTGTCGGCGAGGCCATCCACCACCTCTTTGCAATCCTCGAGGCCATCCCAGATCTTGCGGATGTGATCGGCGATATCGCCAAAGTAGACATCCTGGTCTTCCTTGAAGAAAGGGTATTTCTCCCTCTCAAGTTCTTCTAGTACCGACATTTGTGGATGTATGATGCGCCTGAAGGAAATCAGGTCGCGGCGGATCATGGAGATCTCGCGAACGGTCTCAGGCACTGTGCGGGTGAAGATCAGATCCTCCACCTTGTCGATGTTATCTTCTATCCTGTCGAGGATGGGGAAACAATAGTTTACCAGGCGGTCCAGGATCTGGTAAAAGAGGAAGCTGGCACTCCGGCCCATATATTTCTGGCGAATGTCCTCATCTATCAGGCACTCGTTGAAAAGCTTGGACAGTGGCTTTAAATCGCCCTTGTGGCTGGTGATCAGGTAATTCTCGCCGATGAAAATATTTAGCTCGCTGGGAGTCGTAACCCGGTTGGCTTTATCGAAGACGGGAAAATGCAGGACGATAAATAGATAGGTATCATAATCATCTATCTTTGGTCGCTGGACCCTGCTGAGCACATCATCGAGCGCCAGGGTGTGGAAATGGAAGTTATCCGCAAGGTACTGGACTTCCCGCTCGGTGGGTTTTTCGATGTAGTACCAGGTGAGCCTGCTGTTGCAGCAGACCGATTCGATATTGAACAGCTTTTCACCGGATGTAATCTGCGTTACCATCTCATTTCAATGCATATGCGGATGCTTACGATGCAATGGCGTAAAACGGCGGATTTAACAGGCAAGTTCTAATTATAAATCTTATTTAGTGGATGTAAAAGCCCCGAAACGCCATAAGGCTTTTTAGGTACTGAAATTAAAGGTGGATTTTAGTAAATTGTTTTGTAGATCTTGTTCTATGCCAGCCAGCGTTTTCGCCTGCGATAGTGCTTGACTTCGCGGTAACTCTTGCGCTGACCCACCTGGCTGAGTCCGAGATAAAACTCCTTGATGTCTTCGTTATCGCGGAGCTTCTCGGCCGGTCCGTCCATAACTATCCTTCCGTTCTCCATGATGTAACCGTAGGTTGCTATCCCAAGGGCAGCCGTGGCATTCTGCTCCACGAGCAGTAGAGCGGTTTTTTCCTCGGAATTTATCCTGTGTATGATCTCGAAGATCTCCTGAACCATCCTGGGGCTCAATCCTAAAGAGGGTTCGTCTAACAGCACAAGTTTGGGATGCACCATGAGTGCGCTCCCGATGACGACCATCTGTTGCTCACCGCCGGAAAGGTAACCTGAAACGCGATGGTTCAGGTCCTTCAGCCTGGGGAAGTAACCATAGACCAGATCGAGGTCGCGTCTGATCCTCGCGCCGTCGCCCATAACATACCCGCTGGCTTTGAGGTTTTCCTCCACCGTAAGGTGGTCAAAAAGGCGGCGGCCTTCCATGACCTGTATGATGCCGCGCTTAACGATCTCTTCGGGGTTTTTTTTGTCGATGCGCTCTCCTTCGAACTCGATGCTGCCATCGGTCACCTCACCCAATTCTACATGCAGCAACCCGGAGATCGACTTGAGCGCAGTCGATTTGCCGGCGCCGTTGGCTCCAAGCAGAGCCACTATTGTCCCCGGGGCAATTTCCAGGGAAACCCCTCGCAGGACGAGTATAACGTTACTGTAAATAACCTCGATGTTATTCAGTTTAAGCATGTCGATCTTTACCGCCCTGGAGGCAGTTAATTAACTGCCTCCAGGGAAATGACTAATTTACTATTTAGCTGTTGCCGGCTTCAGGTCGGGGCAGGTAACCCAACCGGTTACCGGAAGCAGTTTACCTCCTTCGGCTTTGAAGATCCTGGTTGATGTCGATTCCGGCTTGGTAGTTGTGTAGGTATATTTCGTGATGCCCATAGAATCGTAGTTATTCATCTTGATGAACTGGTCTTTGATCGCTGTCCCGTTAAGCTTGTCCCAGCCCACTGCCTTGGCGGCTTTACCTATGGCATCAAAACACATGTTCACGCCTGCTATTACGCCGAGATATCCCATGACCCTCTCCTTGGCCTGCCTGTTGTTCTTATCCGCAATAGATACTACGAGTTTGACACCGGGGTTATCCGTCTCGGACCACGAGGCGAAGCTGCGGGGGCCAACCATTCCCTCGGAAAGCGCAGGGCCGGCGAGCAGAAGACATGACTCATCCATACCCCAGGGACCGCTGGCAACATGCAGTGTGCCCGCCGCGGCATCGTACAAATTGTGATTTAGGACTTTCAATGCCTCCGCCGCGCCGAGCACGACCTTGGGGCCGTGAGCCAGAGTATTGTTGTATACCCAGTTGGCGCCCTTGTCCTTGATGGTGGTCATCTGCGTGGAGACATCCAGGTCCCTCATCCCGTACACGCCTTCATATACAATCTCCACACCCTTGCTTTTGGCATAGTTGCGTACTTCATCCACCATGATGGCTTTGCCGAACGTGCTGTCCCAGGTCAGGATGGCAAGCTTGACCGGCTGTCCGGTTTTCTTGCTCCAGTCGCTGGTAACCCAGTCGATGAAAGCGCCCATGGAATCGGTGTATGACGGGATTGAAGAGAACTCGTAGCCCGGCGGGTACATGCAGGTTGGCGACGGGCTGTTGGTGAAGCAGGCTATCTTGTCCTCGACAAACCTGTCCCTTAGTGCTTCTCCCTCGGCGGAACCATAGAGCATTACCAGTATAGGATAGGGCTTGCTCTCTTTGAAGGCAGAATAGGCGGCCAGTGCAGCATCGAGCTTGCCGCCTGTGTCGCGGAATACCTGATCGACCTTAACGCCGTCAATTCCGCCTTTCTCGGTATTGTAGTATACGCATAAGTCGTTTACACCAGCAACGATGGGGGCCGTGATTGCTGCATAGGGTCCGGAGAGATCTCCGAAATGATGGAATACCACCTTGTCCGGCTTGGTGACCGGTGGTGGTGGTGGTGGCGCTGGCGGCGCGCAGGCAAGCAGCGGGAGCAAAACCATTAACAGAACCAGTATCCCCATTCCTAATTTGTATAAACCTTTGCTACTCAACTAACACCTCCTTTTAATTTGAATCGCTTTCATTTTTGTAACTATTAGTTTTCTCGCTTTATCATCTCCCTCCTGTTTATTTTTATTGGCTATTTCCCTGATAACCTTAGTAGGCGAACGGGCGCAACCGGTAAGATGCCTTGAATATCTCCCATCTGTGAGCCAGGCCTCTGGGTTCAAATATAATGAAGAGCATGATAATCAGGCCGTAAACTATTGGCCCGAGGGATCCCTGGATAAAGGAAGCCCAACCGACGAAGATTGTTGATAAGTTCATGCCGAATAGTTTGGTTAACTCATCCAGAACACGCAGGAATACCGTGCCGAAAACTGCGCCGGCAATGCTACCCATACCGCCCACAATCATCATACCGGCATACCAGATTGAATCCATGAAGGTGAAATGGTCGGGGTTTATAGCGCGCATCCAATGTGCCCATAGACTGCCTGCAACACCTGCATAAACAGAGCAGATGAAGAACGCAAGCAGTTTATAACCGAATACGTTGATGCCCATAACCTCTGCCGCCAGGTCGTTGTCCCTGATAGCGATAAACGCTCTGCCGACGCCGGTTCTCACGATATTCTTGGCAAAGAAGGTCATGAGTATCGTGATCGGCATTATTATGAAAAACATGCCCTGCACCGAGGTAACTGCCAGGTCCCCGATTTTTGGTGGAGGTACTATAAGGCTATGTACGCCGCCTGTGAGGCCCTCAAGCGGGTTTATGATAATTGCCGGGATGATGAATTGTGCGGCGAGCGTTGCCATAGCCAAGTAAAATCCTTTGACCCGCAGCGAGGGCAGGCCGAAAATGAGCCCCACCATCCCCGCCATCAGCGCTGCGCAGGGAAGGGCTGCCCAGAAAGACCAGCCGAATTTTGCGGTAAGCACGCCAGAAGTATAAGCGCCCACAGCCATGAAGGCAGCTTGCCCAAGAGATATCTGGCCGCAATAGCCAGTAAGTATATTCAGACCCAGAACTGCGATGAGACTTATGCCTATAAGGTTCAGCAGGTTTACCCATTGGCCGCCCAGCCACATCGGGCAGGTAAAGAGGAGCAGCAGTCCGACAATCAACATTATCCACTGTAATCGTGTGCGGAAAATCGCCATGTCCTGGGCATAGCTTTCATCGTAGGTGCCGCACGGTCTGGAAATTGACATATTAAATCCTCTCTATCCTTTTTTCTCCGAAAAGGCCCTCCGGGCGGAAGATCAATACGAGCAGGAGTATGACATATGGTGTAACTTCCATGAGCCAGGGAGCGATTAATCCTCCTGTGACAGTTTGCAGTATACCTACGGTCAATCCACCTACTACAGCGCCGGGTATTGATTCAAGGCCACCGAAGAGCACGGCCGGGAATGCTTGAAGCCCCACCAGGGAGATGAACTGGCTCACGCCAAGCCGGAGCGCTAACAGCATACCGCCGACTGTGGCCACCAATCCGCAGAGCGCCCAGCTCCAGCTGAATATAGTCCTGACTTTAATGCCGCGTGCCTGCGCAACCTGGTGGCTCTCTGCAGTAGCGCGCATTAGAAGCCCCGTCTTGGTACGCTGGTAAAATATGTACAGGATGACAAATAATGCCATCGCGATTACGAATGACCATAAAAGATCGTTCGAGAAGACCACTCCGCCGATGGTGAGCGCACCGGGCAGGAAGTTTGGGAGCCTCTGCTGGTAGGCACCCCAGACACCGATGGTGACTCCGTTCAGAAAATAGGAAAGGGCGAGCGTTGCCAGCACCGCGCTCAGAAGCGGTTGGCCAATAAGCGGGCGCAGGGTAAGTCGCTCTATGAGCATGCCCACGATGACGCCGCCTGCCATGGCTATTATTAGACTTATCCATATGGGCAGGCCGAACACTTCAGCGCATGTCCAGAGAAAGAACGCACCAAGCATCATCATCTGACCTATGGCGAAATTGAATACACTGGTGGATTTATAAACCAGCACGATGCCGAGCGCAATGAGCGCGTAAATACCACCGATCATCAGCCCATTGGCAATATACTGCAGTACTACTTGCATGTTGCCTCTTCTAATCCAGCGAGTTTATTTTCACTGCCGTTTTAATGGTGCCCTTACGGCCATCACGGTATGTTATCGTAGCTTCCACTATCAGCTCCGGATTGCCGCTATACATGGCGTCTATAAGGTCCTTGTATTTCTCTTCGACGAAGGTGCGTTTGATTTTCCTGGTACGCGTCAGCTCCGCCTCGTCCGCATCGAACTCGCGGTGCAGGTTGGTAAACTTCCTGATTTTCGCCCATAACGGCAGGTTTTTATTTATTTTTTCGATATCTTTCCCGATCAGTTCTATGACCTCGGGTTTCTGTGATAGGTCGGTGAACGTCGTATAAGGAATCCGCCTTGCCTCTGCCCAGCGTCCCACGTTTTCGATGTCCATATTGATCAGACAGGTGACGTAATCCTTATCGCCACCTCCTACCGCCAGCGCGTCCTTAATATAGGGACTGAAGCGCAGCCTGATTTCCGCATACTGTGGGGAGAACTTCTGCCCGCTGCTGAGCTCTTTGACGTCGCTCATCCTGTCCATGACTATCAAGTGTCCGTCTTCAGTTACATGACCAAAGTCACCGCTGCAGTACCACCCTCCCAGGAGTTTCTCCTCGCTCGCCCCAGGGTTCTTATAGTAGCCGCTGAATAGATTATTTCCTTTTACGAGGATCTCACCGTCTTCATTCAATTTCACATTCACTCCTGGTATGGTTGGCCCCGACGTCTCGGGTCTAATATCATCATCGTGATGCAGGGTAACCAGTCCCTGCTCGGAGCCTCCGTAAAGCTGTTTTATATTTACTCCGATTGCCTGGAAATACCTGATGATGTCCGGACTGATGGCAGCGGCCGCAGTATAGGCAACGCGTATTCTCGCCAACCCCACTTTATCCTTGAGGTCCCTGAATACAATGAGGTTGGCAAGTGCCTTCATAACGCTCCAGAAAGCGTTCTCCCTATGCCCAGCCGTACGTGTGTCCGCGCATTTATAGCCGATGGGGAGAAACAGCTTATAAAGTAGGCGGTTGAACCGTGTGGTGTCATTGATTTTCGCCTGTATAAGGCGGTTGACGCTTTCCCAGTTCCGCGGTCCCCAGAACAATATCTGCGCGCCAATTTCCCTGATATTTTCCTGAACTGTTTCCGGATGCTCCGGGAAGCTGACCTGCATGCCGGCGATCAGTGAACCTGCTACCCCAAGCCCCTGCTCGGTGATCCAGGCTGGCGGCAGGAAAGATACGTATTGCTCGGTGGGTTTCCACTGGTCCACGTCATGCCAGGACTTGCCCGCGTGCACAATGGCGCCCTGTTGGAGCATGGCCGCCTTCGGTAGGCCGGTCGTGCCCGAAGTGTAGCAAAAGATGGCTGTGTCATCCGTCTTTACTTTCTCAATATTTTCCTCGAAGAGACCGGGGTGCTTCCTCTCGTATTCCTTCCCTTCCTCTATTACAGCGTTATAGCTGATCAGAATCTGGTCATCGTAGTTCCACAGCCCTTTAGGGTCCCAGTAGATGACCTTCTTCAACAGGGGAAGTTCGTCTTTTATCTGTAGCAATTTATCCACCTGCTCCTGGTCGTGGGCTATAATGAACCTGGAATCGGAGTGCTCGACGAAATACTTGACCTCTTTGGGCATGCAGTCCGTGAAGATACCGACAACTACACCTCGCGCTGATTGCGTTGCGATCTCAGCCCAGTACCACTCCGGCTTGTTCTCACCGAGGATGGATACCTTGTCCCCGGGTTCCAGCCCCAGGCTTATCAATCCGAGGGATAAATATTTAACCTTCTCGTAGTAATCCTTCCAGGTGAATGTCTGCCATATCCCGTAGTCCTTGACCCTTTGCGCTACTCTTTTATCGCCGAATTTCTCGTAGTTGTATTTAAGAAGCCGGGGCAGTGTCAGTTCTTTAGAATCGTGCTTCGTCATGGCTTACTGCTCCACTCCCAGGTATGCGCGGATTACATCAGGGTTTGCCTTAATTTCGTCTGGAGTCCCCTCCGCTATCTTCTTGCCGAAATCAAGGACCACGATGCGGTCGGCGATGTCCATGACCACCCCCATATCGTGCTCGATGAGGACGATGGGTATGTGTTTTTGCTCGAAGATGTCTATGATGTAGCGGGCCATATCCTCCTTTTCCTCAACGTTCATGCCCGCCATCGGTTCATCGAGCAGGAGTAGCTTGGGTTCCAGTGCCAGTGCGCGGCCCAGGTCAACTCTTTTACGTTGCCCGTAGGGCAACGACCCCACAACCTTTTTACGGATTGGTTCCATCTCGAGGAAATCGATTATCTCCTCAACCACATGCCGGTGTTTGATTTCCTTGTCATGCTCCCATCCAAAATACAGGGCACCCGCAAGGAAATTGGGCTTCAGGTGTATGTGCCTGGCAGCCATGAGGTTATCCAGAGTGGTCAGCCCGGTATAGAGCTGCATATTCTGGAAGGTCCTGGAGACGCCAAGGGTAGCTATCTTATGTGGTGAGAGCTTCGTTATTTTTGTGCTATCAAAAAAAATATCGCCGCTTTGCGGGCGATAAAATCCATTGATGCAATTCAGGAGGGCCGTTTTGCCAGCTCCATTGGGCCCGATTATTGCCAGTATTTCTCTTTCCCTTACCTCTACATCAATCCACGCTAAAGCCTGGAGCTCACCGAAACTGAGACTTACATCTTTTACCTCTAGCTTCAATACTACCTCCCGTTTTCCTAATTTGCGAATATGCGGCTTAGAGGCTAACAGGCATTATATAGGACGTATGTAGATAATGTCAACGGATAAATTGAACGTAATAATGAGGGATATATTCTGTATTGAAACCGGATGATGAAAAAGGATTTTAACAGATTTGGGTGCTTATGTTTAGTGAGATTATGTTAATAACACAAAGTGTTCAATAGTGACTATTAAGATCGGCTGGTTATTTCCTTCGTCTACCCACTATACCGTACAACATAATATCCAGGATAGCAGCATATATCTCTCCAACTGACATACCGTGAGACAAGACCAGCGGGCTTTCTGCAATATAAAGTGTAGCTTCTGACAAAATAGACTGTACCAGTTCCCAATCGGTCTCAGAGGGAAGCGTAAGCCCGTCTCTTTTTACCGCATTGAATACGCGCCTGTATATATCTCGGATAGAAGCTAATCTTGCATCCTGGTATTCCGTAAAAATATCCGGGTAAAGCTGTTTTAACTCGTTTACACGTGCGGGCAAATCGCCGCGTGGTAATACGCTGACTGCCTCTTTTATACGTTCAGCAGATTTCTCAGTATCGAAATTCTTTTGCCTATCGAGATCGGCAAGCGCCTCGTTTATCAAGTTCACCATATGAATCAAACTTGCTCTCACAAGGTACTTCTTATCTTTAAAATACCGATAGACGGTAGCCCGGGTGATTCCGCAACTCACTGAAACATCTTCGATGGTCGTCTTTTTAATACCGTGCGCTAAAAACAAACGCAGCGCGGTTACAACAATTTTTTCCTGTGTTTGATTGTATGTAGGCATGATATGATATTAACATGGAATGTCATATTTGTATAGATATCAAATGTTCGAAGACTTCAGCACCGTACTGGATCTGGCATAATAGTTCTTCTGGAGGTGACTTACGTGGATAAGAAAGCGATCAACACGGATTTCCTGATAAAAGCCGGGCCTTATTCACACATCGTCGAGGCAGGTGGATTCCTTTTCCTCTCTGGGATCGACCCAATTGACCTGGACAAGGGGCTCATAGTCACAGATGACATCGGGAAAGCAACCGAGATAGTTTTAGAAAACATGAAGAAGTCATTGGAGTCGGTGGGCAGCAGCATGGAGAGGGTGGTTAAGGTGACCGTATTTATGCGGGAGATGGCTGATTTCGATGGACTGAATGCAGTCTACCAGAAGTATTTCCCGAAAGACCCGCCGGCCAGAACGTGTGTGGCTGTGAAAGAAGTACCGGGTAACTTCCCGCTGAAAGTTGAAGCTATAGCGCTGAAGTAGCATTACTTGCGCGCTATGCTTTTCAAGGCCTGTCCTGCTGCATTGATTGTAGTCAGAATGTCTTCTTTACTATGGGCCAGGGACACGAAGGCTGCTTCAAATTGTGACGGGGGCCAGTATACCCCGCGCCGCAGAAGTCCGCGGAAAAACCTGGCGAATAAGTCGGTATTCGATCTGAGGGCAGACTCGTAGTCAGTCACCGAATCCCTGGTGAAGAAGACAGTAAGCATGGAACCGGCGCGTGATATGGTGAGAGGTATCCTGTCACTATTAGTTTCAGCGGCAATGCCCTCCTGCAGGGTTGCTGCCTTTTCATCGAGATGCTGATAGGTTGCCGGGCGGCTCAAGATCTTCAACGTTTCGATACCTGCGGTCATGACCAGTGGATTCCCCGATAATGTGCCAGCCTGATAGACTTTGCCTACCGGTGCGACCATCTCCATGATATCTCTACGTCCTCCATAGGCACCCACGGGTAATCCGCCACCGATGATTTTACCCAGGCAGGTAAGGTCCGGTTTAATGCCGTATAATGCCTGTGCTCCCCCGTATGCCACCCGAAAACCGGTGATTACCTCGTCGAAAATCAGCAAAGCGTCGTATTTTTGTGTTAATTTTCGCAGGCTATTGAGAAAACCTTTAACTGGCATTACCACACCCATGTTGGCCGCTATTGGCTCGACGATGACGGCTGCGATTTCATCGGGATATTTGTTGAAGAGGTGTTTAACTGCTTCAGCATTATTATAGGGTGCCACCAGCGTATTTTGAGCGATATATAAGGGCACGCCCGGTGAATCAGGGATACCCAGGGTGGCCATCCCCGAACCTCCGCTGACGAGCAAGCCGTCCGAGTGTCCGTGGTAACACCCGGCAAACTTAATTATTTTATCCCTTCCTGTAAAAGCCCGGGCGAGGCGTAATGCGGTCATCGTCGCTTCGGTCCCCGAGTTAACAAAACGGACCATTTCAATGGAAGGTACGGCTTCTGCGATCATTTTCGCCAGTGTGGTCTCAAGCTCGGTGGAAGCGCCAAAGCTGGTGCCATTCTCGATAGCCCGTTTTAAAGCTGTTGTAACTTGGTTGTTGGCATGACCCAGTATCAGCGGACCCCAGGAACAAACATAATCGATATACTCGTTCCCATCGACGTCGCAAACCCTCGGGCCTTTGCCCTTCACTATAAACCGCGGCGTTTCTCCCACAGCTTTGAAAGCCCGTACCGGGCTGTTCACGCCACCCGGCGTGTAGAGCAGTGCTTGCTTAAAAAGCAGCCGTGATTTTGGAAAGTTTTTCATGCCCAATCACTTTATTTCCGAGAGCCACCTGGCAGCTACCTTAGCGTGGTAAGTTATGATGATGTCAGCCCCTGCCCGTTTTATTGAGGTTAGGATCTCGAGTACGGCTTGCCTTTCATTAAGCCAGCCCTGGCATGAAGCTGCTTTCACCATTGAGTACTCACCGCTGACATTGTATGCCGCCAAGGGATAATTGAATGTATCGCGCACTTGCCTGATCACATCGAGATAAGCCAGTGCAGGTTTGACCATGACGATATCTGCCCCCTCCCTGATGTCCTGTTCTATCTCCCTTAGAGCTTCGCGAACGTTCGGCGGGTCCATCTGGTAAGAACGGCGGTTTCCAAATTGCGGTGTGGATCCTGCAGCTTCCCTGAAAGGTCCATAGAAGGCTGAGGCATATTTTGCTGCATAGGCAAGGATGGGAATGTCATTAAATCCGTTCGCCTCCAGCGCTTGCCTTATGGCTTTGATCCTGCCGTCCATCATGTCAGATGGCGCAACCATATCGGCACCGGCCTGGGCATGAGACAGGGCCATCTTAGCTAATAGTGGGAGAGTCCGGTCGTTATCGACATCGCCATTAGCGATTACACCGCAGTGCCCGTGGCTGGTATATTCACATAGGCAGACATCGGTCACAACAGTCAACTCTGGTGCTGCTTTCTTTATTGCACGGATCGCCTGCTGTATAACGCCTCTGGGATGGTAGGCGCTCGAACCCACTTCGTCCTTATTCTTCACGACACCGAAGAGGAGAACTGCTGGTATTTTGAGTAGAGTTATCTCATCGATTTCCTTCGCCAGTTTATCCACGGAGAAATGGTATATACCTGGCATCGAATCGATCTCTTTTTTTATACCTCTTCCTTCGACGACAAACAATGGGTAAACGAGGTCACCCACATCCACTTGATTTTCCCTGACCAGCGACCTGATGGCTTCGTTCTTTCTCAAGCGGCGCAGGCGTAGTTCCGGAAACGTCGGCATTTAAGTCTCCTCCCTGAAATAGTCTTCCATGGTTTCAATCAAGCCTTCCATGGTCTGTTCCCTCGCCATTATATCCACTTTCAAACCTGATTTGATAGCCGTCTCAGCAGTCTTTGGGCCTATGCAGGCGATTCTGGCCCGGATGTTAGACCGATCTTTACTATTTAACCGGGATACCAGGTTAGTTACTGTCGATGAGCTGGTAAAGGTGATAACGTCTATGTTCCCCTGCAGGAGCAGCTCCTTTATGGCTGATGAACTGCCGCGGGGCCGCACTGTATGGTAAATAATTATTTCGTCCGTAACTGCTCCGAGTTTGCCAAGCCCATCCGAAAGCTCCCTGTCTGCTATATCTGCGCGTGGCAGCAGGAACCTTTTACCGCTTACCCGGTATTTTTTCAGGCCTTTGATGAACTCATGCCCGGTATAGACTTTCGGGATGTAATCAGCCGTAATCCCCCGCTCTAATAGGGATCTTCCGGTGGCGGGACCGATTGCGCCGATTTTGATGTCTTTAAAAACGCGTGCGTCCATTTCCAGCTCATTTAACCGCTTAAAAAACAGCTCTACCCCATTAACGCTGGTGAAGACTACCCAGTTATATTCCCTGATTTTGGATATAGCCTTATCCAGTTTTTTATTTCCGTCAATGGGTTTTATTTCAATTGACGGCAGGCGTACCGGCAGCGCCCCATGCCGGGTGAGTAACTTCTCAAAACCGGCAGCCTGGCGGCTGGCCCGGGTGACCAGGATGCGCCTGCCAAACAGGGGCAGTATGTCGAACCAGCGCAGCTTTTCTCTTAACTTAACAACATCGCCGACGACTATGACGGCCGGAGCGCCTAGGCCGTGTTTTTTTACCCTGGCGGCGATATCCTTGAGAGTGCCTGTCACTGTTATTTGTGAAGGCAGGGAGCCGTCCTTTATCACAGCAACGGGTGTCCATGGCTTTCTGCCATATTCAATTAGTTTGGCGGCGATCTGCCGCAGGTTCTGCATGCCCATGAGGAAAATTATGGTGTCAACACCCATGGCAAGCTTGTCCCACCTGATGCTCGATTTCTTCTTCGTCGGATCTTCGTGCCCGGTGATGATGGCAACGGAAGATGATAGACTGCGGTGCGTTACAGGTATACCGGCATAAGCCGGGGCTGCAATCGCAGACGTGATGCCGGGCACAACTTCAAAGGGGATGCGGTTTTTCCGCAGAGCTTCGGTTTCCTCTCCACCTCTTCCCAGGACAAAGGGGTCACCGCCCTTAAGCCTGGCAACTATCTTGCCCTGCTTTGCCTTTTGAACGAGGAGCTCGTTTATCTCTCCCTGCTCAGCAAAATGCTTTTTAGCTATTTTGCCAGCATATATCTTTTCGGCCTGTGGTGGCGCATAATCGAGAAGCTGGCTGTTAACGAGGTGGTCATAGATCACAACATCAGCTCTGGCCAGGCACTCGATCGCCTTAAGCGTAATAAGGCCCGGGTCACCCGGACCGGCGCCAATTAAAAATACCCTTCCCTTCTTCACTGGCATCGTATCTCGTTTATGATTCCAGCGGCACCGGAATTCAGCATCCTGCCGGCCAGACTGATGCCGGCCTTTGCAGGGTCTGCTAAACTGCCTTCCTCAGTATCCTTTAAAATTCTTTTTCCCTTTGGATCCGCCACCATCCCGCTGATTATAAGCATCTCATTATCTATAGTGGACAGGGCAGCTATCGGAGCCCGGCATCCCCCTCCGAGGGTATGCAGGAAAGCCCGCTCAGCAGTTATGGCCTGCCAGGTCGGCAGGTGATTTACAGGAATGGCTATCTCGGCTATGCGACGGTCCTCTCTCCTGGCTTCAAGGGCCAATGTTCCCTGTCCTACGCAAGGGAGGAAAGACTCCAGTGGCAGGTATTCTGTGATCTTGTCTACCCAACCAAGCCGCAGCATGGCCGCAGCGGCAACGATGATACCGTCGATTTCACCGGATGCTACTTTTCGCAACCTCGTATCAACATTTCCCCTGATTGCACAGGCTTCGAGGTCGGGCCGCAGGCTGTGAAGTTGAACGGAACGTCTTCGGCTTCCCGTGCCTATCCTGGAACCTGTCTTTAGTTCACGCAAGGGTGCTCCGGCAACCAGTGTGTCGCGCGGGTCCAATCTTTGCGTTACTGCTGTAAGATACAATTGATCGGGCAGTGTAGTGGGCAGGTCCTTCAGGCTATGTACCGCCAGGTCGATACCTCCGTTGATCAGTTCCTCCTCCAGTGCTTTGACGAAGATTCCTGTGCTGCCTGTATCATCAAGCTTTAAATTGTGGTTATGGTCACCCTCGGTCATGATTTGCCGGATCTCCACTTCGAGGCCTGAGTTTAATTCTTTAAGCCGCATGGCAACGGATTCGGCCTGGATCACAGCAAGTTTGCTGCCTCTTGAACCTATTACTACCCGGTTTCTCATGGTCCTCTGCCGTCATCCAACCTGAAAAGCTTGTTGATAATCTCGGAGTTATCCGTGTCGTTCCCGCTATTATTGCCGGATTTAAGGTACATGAGGGGGTCCCTGAGTATTTTGTCTACTATGGACCTGGTCAGCAAATCAATAGCATGCTTATCCTCATCCGTGAGCGCCTGAAATTTCTTTAGTGACTTGTGATATTGACTCGACCGTATTCTTTCGGCTTTGGCCATCATGGCCTTGATGGCCGGTCTAACCCTGTAAACCTGCCACCATTTCATAAGCGTGTCCACCTCTTCCCTTATAATGTTTTCTGCTGCAGCAATTTCCATTTCCCGTCGTATCCGGTTGTTATCAGCGGCGTCATTGAGGTCATCGATGTTGTATAGATGGACATTTTTCATTCCCTGAATCTCTGGATCAACATTCCTGGGCATGGCAATATCAATGATAATCAGGGGGAGTTCAGGCCGCTTGCTCATGGCTTCAATCACATGTTTATGACGCAATATCGGGTGAGGAGATGCTGCACATGTAATAACAATATTAGCGTCACCAAGCTCTTCAGTCAGTTTGTCCGGGCTGGCAGGCCTGCCGCCCAATTCAGCTGTTAAGCTCACTGCACGATCTTCTGTTCTGCTGACAACAACTATCTCTGCTGATCCCCTGCTTCTGGCAACTTTGACTGCCAGCCTGCCTGCTTCGCCCGCTCCTATTACGATGATTTTAGATTTATCGATATCAGGTATGATGTCAATAGCCTTGTTTACAGCTATGGAGCTTACAGAGAGGGCATTTTTACTGATCCCCGTTTCTTCACGGGCACGTCTGCCCGTACGAACCGCACTGTGAAAAATGTGACGTAACGGGAGATTGACCATCCCCGCTTTTTCAGCGATCTCCAGTGACTTCCTGACCTGGCCAAGAACCTCGTACTCCCCGATAACCATAGAATCAAGTCCACAAGCGACCCGGAAAAGATGTTCAACCAATGCCCTATCATTACTGGCATAGACATAAGGGGACAGGCTGTCATCGGTGACATGCAAATGATCCTTCAGGAACTCCAGACATGCCTTTTCGACATTACAATTATCGCTGGCGGCATAAATCTCAGTGCGGTTACATGTAGACAGGATCACACTATGGGGAATATACGGGCGAAGAAGTGATAAGGAATCAAGTAGTCTATCAACACTGATTGCTACTTTCTCACGGATAACAATCGGCGCCGTTTGGTGATTTATTCCCACTAAGCTAAGGTACATTAAAATACATTAACCCAATTAATTACTTATGTGACTTTTTTAGGTTATTGAGCAGGACAGCCTTGGCTTTTTCGCCTTTGCCTTGCTTTAACAGGTCAATCATTACGTCCAGGTCTATAGCTTTCTGCCAATCATCACCATTAACTTCAATTCCCTGTCGCTTCACCTCGGTACGAACTTCCTCAATCAGAAGAGCCAGAGAAGCATACTCATCATCGAAATCTTCCTGTAACCTTGTGCGGATCTTCCTGGCCAGGGCAGGACTTTTACCGCCGGTGGAGATAGCGATATTAACATCTCCTCTGCAGACATTTGATGGGACAATGAAATTGGAGATATCCGGGTCATCCACCACATTGACCAGTACTTTTTTTTCTTTAGCCTCCTCACTCACTTTATTATTTATGTTATGATCGCTGGTTGCCACTAAAGCTATAAATGAACCTTCCAGGTCGCCCGTCCGGTATTCCCGGCGGGATACCTGTAGTTTGTGGCTATTGGCCAAATCGCTTAGCTCGGGACATATATCAGGGCTGATTACCCTGATATCAGCGCCGTGTTCAAGCAGTGCCTTCACTTTGCGGAGGGCAACCTGTCCGCCGCCTACGACTACGCATTTCCTGCCGTTAATGTTAAGAAATATCGGGTAATATGGATTCATTTTATATCCCTTATACTAAATACTTAATCCTGGTCTTTTTAAATTCTCTGGTGCTGAATAAAATCGCATAATCGGAAAGCCCGGTATCAGAAGATATTTTACTCACTATGTCCCGGCAGCCCATTCTGGTATGGCTATGAATCATTACAAAGAGATTGTAATGCCAGAGTGTGTTGGTCCTCCTCTCGTAACAGTGACTCACCTGTTTTAAAGACGCCAGCTTTCGGCCGATAGTATCCACTTTATCAGGTGGAGCGGTCCAGCAGGTCATAGCATTAGCCTTATATCCTGCCCTGTAGTGATTAATAGAAGCACCGTAACGCCGGATTATGCCTCGCTGCATCAGGGAACGGCAATGTTGAAGGAGGGTGTCCACACGCATATTAAGCCGCCCTGATAAAGCATTAAACGGGTCTGATGTTAGAGGCAGGTCCTGCTGCAATTCATTGATTACCCGTCTATCTAATTGTGAGATCTCAACCTTTTTAGGCAGGTTCGAGCCTGCTGTAATATCTGCTTCTAAATGGTTATCATCATCCAGGCCAAAATTGGTACGTAACTTGAACACTTTAATTGCCGGCAGCGTAAATATTGCCTCCGCTCCGGTCAGAGATAATAGTCTTTGAAGCTCGGCCTGCATGTCAACTTCACGGGGTATAGAGAGAGTAATCCAGATATTAAAGTCATGGTCTCGTTCATAGCCATGGCTTACTCCCTGGTGCTCATTGAGAAACTGCTCAGCTCTCTTTATGCGATCATTGGCTATCTTCATTGCTACAAGCGTACTCTGATAGCCAAGCCTTCTGGCATCCAGTACCGGGCTTATCTGGCGTACGACGCCTTTTACTTTGAGTTGGTGAATACAGTGAATTACCTCATCACCGGATATACCCAGTTTTATCCCCAGGTCAACGTATGGCTCCCTCGTCAGAGTGAATCCCGTCTGAAGAAGGCTGAGTAGATTACGGTCGACATTATCAAGATCGGTGTCGGACATTTATTGAATCCTGTGCGGTGCTAATGGCTGGTGGAGACAATAAGGCTCAGCCTCGAGAAAATCTCCGCTAGCCTCGTAGGCGCGTGCCCGGCAGCCTCCGCATATCCTCTTATATTCGCAGACACCACATTTGCCTTTGATGTTGGTGAGGTTCCTCAGGTCCTGAAACAGAGAGGAATTAAACCAGATCTCAGCAAAAGATTGATTTTTAATATTTCCAGCTTCCAGATCAAGATAGCCGCATCCCTGCACTCTTCCCAGGTGAGATACAAAGCAGAAGCCGGTGCCTGCAAGACACCCCCGGGTAACTGAATTTGCAGGACTCTGAATAGTGGACATCGATTTCGCTGCCGTATTTTTCCCGCTTTCTTTCGTTTGCCTTTGTTTCATCACCCTTAGATAATGAGGGGCATCGGTTGGCTTGAAAAAGATCCTGTCCCCCAGTTCCAGTTGTTTATCGTATATCCATTGCAGCGTTTTCTCATATTCCGTGGAAGAGAGTTCTACTGATTCCAGTCCCTTGCCTCTTCCCGTCGGTACCAGGAAAAACGGGTGAAAGGCAATGGCTCCTACCTTTAGCGCCAGATTAAGGAGTTCGTCTAAATAAGATATGTTCAGTCTGGTTAGAGTGCAATTAATCTGGAGTTCCATGCCTGCTTTCCGAACATTAGCGATACCGGCCATTGCTGCTTCGAAGGCACCGGTTTTGCCCCGAAATTTGTCCTGAAGCTCGGAGAGAGGGAAATCCAGGCTTACAGCGATACGTGATAGCGGGATATCCTTCAGTTTAGCCGCCGTTTCCTCCGAAATCAGCGTGCCGTTGCTCCCCATAACTACCCGCAGTCCCTTTGAAACCGCATATTTAGCGATGGAGAATATGTCTTCACGGACAAGTGGCTCACCGCCGGTAAGGATAATAATCGGCCTACCCACTTCCAGTATCCCGTCAACAAGGCGAAAACATTCCTCAGCCGATAGTTCGCCCATACTCCGGTTGCTATCTGCAGAAGCACGGCAGTGGGCACAGTATAAATTGCAGCTACGGGTTATCTCCCAGGCTACGAGCCGCAACCCGGGTTGAATGATAGTATCTTCGCTGAATTCTGTAACCACTTTATGATCCAATTTCCCGGTCGCTGAGATAGCATGCCGGATCTTCTGCCCAGAGGTCGTTATATACAGCTTCGGCGCGCACCCGTAGATTACCGTTACAGAGGTCAACATATTTGCACCGGGCGCAGCGTCCCTTGAGTAGCTTCTTACGATTTCTTAATCCCTGCAGGAGCGGCTCTGATGTGTCCATCCAGATCTCGCCGAATTTTCGCTGCATCACATTGCCTAAAGAGTAGTTCTGCCAGAACTGGTCGGGGTGCACGTTCCCCCGGTCATCAACGGCGCCTATCCTGAGGCCGGAGTTGTTGCCTCCATTGATTTTGAGCAATTCTAATATCTGGCCGGCGTGTTTTGGGTCACGTTCCAGTGTCTTTAAATACAGGTACACGCCGTCTGCGTGATTGCCCACGGTGAGAATCTCTTTGCGCAGGCCGCGGCCGTGCATATCCAGAGTATGCTGGCAAATTGTGTCCATCGCCCGGCGGGTTTGGAAGTGCGTGACGTCCTGTTGCCGCAGGCCGTCTCCCCGCCCGGAATAGGCGAGGTGGTAGAAACAGACCCGGTCGATGCCCTCTTCTTCTATCAGGCGGAAGATCAAGGGGATTTCTTCATGGTTATACCTGGTAATGGTCAGGCGTAGAGAAACTCTGACTCCGCGGGCAACGCAGTTGCGGATCCCCTGGAGAGCATCGCGGTAAGCCCCCCTTTTACCGCGGAAACGGTCGTTGGTAGAGCTGATGCCATCCAGGCTGATCCCCACTTCAGCAAAGCAGATCTTTTTAATCGCATCGGCTGTTTTATCATTGATGAGCGTCCCGTTGGTGGAAAGGGCTACACGTATACCGCGGCTTGAGGCGAAGCTGGCGAGCTCAAACACGTCCTTCCGCAACAGAGGCTCGCCGCCGGAAAAGAGAATAACAGGCACCTCGAATTCTGCCAGGTCATTGATGAATCTCATACCCATAGCCGTGTCCATCTGCCCATCTGAGTCCCGGTTAGTGGCGCTGGAATAGCAGTGGATGCAGCGCAGGTTGCACTGTCCGGTGCAGTTCCAGACAACCACCGGTATAGCCGCATCCGGCTTGCCTGTTCCTGTGGGGCCGGGCATCCTCTCCCTGTAGCGCAGGCTGTCACCCGGGCTAACCGTGCCGCATAGCAGACGTGAGATCGATATCATGCGGGATATCCTTCTTTGCCTGCGCTCTTTTGGTGTGCGGCGATCATGGATACCAGGGTTTCATCGATAAAGCGGTTGGCCAGGGGTATGGCCTCCGCGATGCGCCCGCAGCAGGCCTCCCGTCGGCCCATCAGGTTGGTGGCTGCCTGCATGATGGGGTCGCGGTGCATGAGGAAAGCTTCCACCGAAGCTGTGAGGGGCAGTCCCAGCTCGGCCAGCACCCTGCCGAAGCCGCTGCCGACATCACGGGCCATAGCCAGTGTCTCCTCCCTCTGCGCAGGTTCACTTACATACCTGGTGATGAGGTTGAGCAGGCGTCGGCCCAGGTCGGCCAGTTGCCTCTGGTGCGACTTATCGGGTCTGACAGCCTGTGAAGTGCTGTTGAGAAAGCTGCGGGCAATTTCACGGTGGCGGTTGGTCGTGTC